>OGMX01000255.1_pt1 | contig 41426 bp, 45 predicted proteins | sample 1573351 | NCBI WGS metagenome assembly OGMX01 (sample SAMEA2581926, study PRJEB24529) | metagenome | biome: Human gut stool | place: China | collected 2011 | reverse complement strand
AACTCGCTGCTTATCTCGTTAGTTGTAGTAGAAGCCGTGCATACGATATGCTTCGCAAGCAGCGAGAAGAACCGCTGGAAGAAGTCCCGGACGCACCAGATGATGCCCCGGTGCCGGATGATGCAGCAGTCAGCACCGACAACATCGAACACCTGACAGAACTGATCGGACAGATGAAACCGATGTACCGTGACCCACTGCGCCTTTTGGCAATGGGCTATACCAACCGGGAGATTGCCGAATCGCTTGGACTGACGGATGAAGTGGTTCGGATGCGGCTTTTCCGTGGAAGAAAACTATTGTGGGAGGAGCTGAACAGCCATGAGTGAGCGGACAGAAGTTTCTTTTGATGCAGCGTTGATGATGGCACTCCGTGCAGATGCACAGAAAGAACTGGACGAGCTGCCAAGTCCGGCCCAGCTTAAGGAACGCTACCCAGACACATCCCGATGGGATGCCCGCCTGCAAGCGGCGTTGCATAAACGCCGCCCTGTGCTGAAACGAGTTCTTATTGCGGTCCTGACGCTGGTAATTTTAACTCTCGGCGCGCTTGCAGTAAGTGCAGAGTTCCGCAGGGCAGTCTATACGATGATTCAAAAATTTCTGCCCATTGAGATGCAGCTGACGTATCAGGTGGATGGTGAGCCGTTGGAACAGCTTCCGAATGGATATAGCGACCATTATGTACCGGACGGCTTTGAACGGGATTATGAACAAGGGTATGATAACGAAATATCCTTTCTTCATGCCTACGTTGATGCCAATGATAAAAGCATCTTTTATTATGTGGACTGTTCCGTAATTCAAGACTATGGACAAATCGAAACTTTCGACAATGAGCATACGGTTTATGAGCGCATTAAAGTTGGAACAGCCGATGCCACACTCGGAACAAACAATAGCGGAGGACGTACAGGATATGTGCTAGTATGGGAGAAAGATGGCATTTCGCATACGATTATTGGAAAGATATCGCGTGAAGAGCTTCTAAGAATTGCGGAAAGCATTTCCTGATTTGTCAAGAACTTGCCGACACACTTGTGATTATTTACAAGTGTGTCGGCATTTTTTGTGCAAATATACAAAGCTAATAAGATTTCGAAATTTTTTCAAAAAAGCTGTCACAAACACAATGTGAACTACGTTGACTAAGTAAAAGCTCCTGTGGGAGTGTACAAAATGGAGGTTATGCCTTATGTCTAAAAAACGTCTGATTACTCTTATTCTGTCAATTGGTATTTTTCTGAGCCTTGCCGCAACGGTTTTTGCTGCTGGCCAACCTAGGCGGTATAAAGAAAACAGCACTGTCAAAGGGACGATTTCTCAAAGTTTTTATCAGGTTAATGCCAAAACTGATGTTACGGTAAAGCGCATCACCGTCACTGGAACGCTGTATGAAAAAGGAACATTCGGTACGTGGCAGAAGGTAAGCAGCTGTTCTAACACAAGTACATTTTCTTCCTGCTCAGCAAGCAGTAATTATAATACAAAGCCCGGAAGATCGTATCGCCTTGAATGTTCAGCAACATTCACTTATTCAAATGGGCAGAGCGAAACTATCACATCAACTGCCAGCCATTAAATGATTTTATAAAAGAGCGATTTTGTTAAAAAGAGGTGATGCTAATACAGCATCTACCGGCATTGATTAACACGATTGAACTAAACTAAAGGATTCATTAATCAAAATGACGAAAGAAGAAATCATTTCCATGCTATCAAAGGAATTGAACAGTGAATGGACAAATGGAGTCACATGTTTGATGGTGGAAAATTCCGATAGCTATATTCCAGTAATAGTTCATCACAATAAAAATGAACTTATTGTTGAAGTAGGAGAACAAGACAAGAAGATTTACCGCATCGGACGAAATGAGCTAAATAAAACATCTTAGTCATCACCAAAAAAATCATTGAAATCAGTCACAATTTGACGCATGGACAAAGTGAAACCATCACTTCAATATCCACTAAGACCTACATATGGATGCGTTCGCGTCACCAATAGTGATCAATTAGCGATTCAGAACGTTCTCAATAATCAAAGTCAAAAAACGGGAGTGCTTGAAATTATCGAGAGAGATACCTAAGATATGATGCTGGAGGAGCGAGATGAAAAGGTTTCAAATTCTAATCCTCGCAATCATGCTGGCCAGTTTATCTGCCTGCGCAACAAATTCGCTACCGTCATCCTCCACCGAATCCTCTGTATCCATATCGGTATCAAATCCACAAGATTTTTTGTCAGAGCTTGAGGATATGGGCACAAGTCAAATATTAGAAGCGCTTAAAATTTCAGATGGCGGATATACCGAAGATTGTTTTTCGGTATTGTCTAAGCGGCTTGTTGAATTTCCTGAAGATACGCTTTGTATACTGAATCATAACAAACTGATGGCTGATACGGATTTTGAAGCGCTTGTCACAACTGGAATTGGAGCTGAACTCCCTTATATTGGGTCGGCAGAAGAAAAAGATACTCTTTACAAATATTTGAAATCTATTTCTACAGATGAAGAATATGCTGAAATAGCATCAAGAATCCTAGACGAATGGCTGTCGGAAAGTGATGGCTCCTAATTTTATCAAAAAAGTGGTGATTCCAATGCAGATTTTAAAATATTAACCAATTCCTTGAAGGAGAATACGATGTTTTACAAAAAAGGAGATGACCCAACATGACCACAACTAAAAGATTTATATCTTTTTTCATGGCAGTGCTTATGACATTTTCACTCTTAGCAGTTAGTGCTTCTGCGGCAACCACAATGGGAGGCCTTAACGTGTCTTATCGGATGGATGGTGAAAATGTTGTTGAAACCATCATTTTTTCTGGTGCAACTATGATTCGTACGATTACTCCTACTGGCACAATGATAATTAAAACCATTGAAAATGGTTCAACATCGACCGCAAAGGTGAATGCAGATTATTCTGTTTACAAAAAAATTTATGAGGCTCAATATGGTGTTGCAACAACTGGATCTGAAGTTACCGGGTCTCAGTATAAACATCGTTATGTAGGAACTCCGGGTCCTGTTACAATAACAAAGCAGGAAATAGTTCAATGTCGTACTGCCGCAGCACTTGCTAAAAAGATTCTCAAACATCGGTGTACAAGGGGTACAAACAAGATAAAATAGAAATGAGGGGCGATAGAGCGGAAATGTCAGATTTTCCACTCTATCTGAACACGGTCGCTGGTGGCCTTGATTGTAGAGATCAAACCATCGGCGGCTTTTCTTTTGTCGTCAAAATCTATGCTGTCCCAGTTATCGAGATAATAGGATAACTTCTTTATCTGCTGGGGAGATATGGTTTCAACGCTCAATTCGGCGATTGCTTTTGAAATGGTCTGGCGTCGGGTGTCCAGTTCTTCAATTTTTTTGTTGGCGTAGGCAAGCAAGGTCGCATTGGCTCCGGTCAGCGTATCCAGCAGCTTTTCAATTTCTGCCTCCACCTGTGCCAGTTCCACTTGATAGGCGGTCAGCTTCGGATTGACTTTTTCCTCCCTGCCGTGGAGTATCTGAAAGTCTTTGAACTTCTCCTGCATGGCCGAGAAAATGAATTGCTCAAATTCTTCTTTACGGATTTTCCCGCAGCCCGGACAGCCTTTGTTTTCCGTCCGTTTGGTACAGCGGAAATATCCGGTACTGTTTGGTACATGTGTGGCTTTCAGCGCATACCCACAATGCCCGCATTTGATTTTTCCGGCCAACCAAGTGTTCTTCGGTTTCCGTCCCTGCTGGAAGGTGGTATTTGCCATAAGTTTTTTCCGGCATTTCAGCCATGTATTAGAGGAAATGAGTGCTTCATGGGGAGCGATAACAAGTATCTGGTCTTTTAAGCACCTGTCCTTGTCCTCCTTCACATCCCGCCCCTGATAGAGATAGCAGCCGTTTGTTCCGGCAAAGTCGGAAGCGTCATTGACAATCGCTGCGCCCTGGCTCTTGAAAAATTCGTACAGCTCTAAATCGGCCTGTGCGTAAACGGGGTTTCTTAAAAGCTGGGAAAGAAATGTACGGAACATGGATTTGCCATAAATTTTTATGTCATGTTCCTCGAAGTATCGGGTAATATCTCCGAAGGAGGTTTCCGGTTCAGCGTACATTTCAAACATCAGCCGAACATGGTCGGCGGCTACGGGGTCGGCAACCATTTTCTTTGTGCGGATACCCTCTACCACAGTAGGCTCTAACTGATAACCGTATGGCGCCTGTCCGCTCATGTGAAAGCCTTTCAGGCACCGTGAATAGTAGGCGTCTGTGACACGCTTCTGAATTGTCTCACGTTCAAGCTGGGCGAATACAATGCAGATATTCAGCATGGCCCGGCCCATCGGGGTCGAAGTATCAAACTTTTCCGTGGAGGATACAAACTCCACATCGTACTCTTGAAACAGCTCCATCATCGTTGCAAAGTCCAGAATAGAGCGGCTTATACGGTCCAGCTTGTACACGATGACCCGCCGAACCTTTCCCTTGCGGATCTCGCCCAGCAGCTTTTGAAACTCCGGTCTGTCCGTGTTCTTACCGGAATAGCCTTTGTCCTTGAATACCCGGCAGCTCCCACCTTTCAATTCATACTTGCAAAAGTCAATCTGACTTTCAATGCTGATACTGTCCTTGCGGTCTACTGACTGTCTTGCGTAAATACAATCTTCTTTGATAAATTCCATATTGGGCTCCTTTCCTTGTTGGAATGGAGCTACCAACCTTACAACTATATTATACCATCAGCAGCCCCGGACAACAATGTTGCGAATGATTAGGGAAATCTGTCCCCATATTTGCTGAACACCTCATAAAGACAACGCTCAATTTCTTTTTTGCGCTGTGCTTTCTCCTTCGGGGGAAGTACCGGCGTGAGGCTTTCCAGCACAATGATCTTCCCTTGAAATGCGACAGCCTTTGTTTCTCGTTCATAAGTGACAGCTTGCGTCATTGAAAACCTCCTTTGCGAAAGTGCGTGTATATGCCAGCCTTTCCCACTTGTCCCGTGGGGAAATGTCAAAAGACGGCACCCCGCAGGTGCCGCCCTTTGAGCTTTCTCCACTTCGGGTCGATGTGGCCCGAGGTCAGTAAGGACTGGAATGGTACTTTTCTTTGGCGTCCTCCACGCTGTTGAGGTCAAATACTTCATAAAGCTGCCCCACAACACGCCGTATATCCTTCTTTGAAAATCCGCAGTCCGCCATTGCCATAATGACATAACCACGGCAAGCGTCATTGCTCCATTCGTCCGGTTCCAAGCCGGGGATCATTCCAAACGCATTTCCCATAAAATGCTCCTTTTTTGAAAAGATGGGGAGCCACGCCGGATCGGTTGGCCTATCATCAGACAGCATTGCCGGGGGCTCCCCATAGGTTTTCACTTCATTTCAGACACACCGGACGGGCATAGGCTTCATGCCCCATAGTATTTCAACTCTCCCCATTCTGATGGCAAGGCGTTCTCATTGCCTGCGACGGCTCACGGCTTGCAAGGCCGCTTCAACGCTCGGACTGTGACTAAACGCAAGTATCCGGGTTCTGCGCCTGTTCCGGTGGAGCCAGCCTTGCCCCACCTATGGCATGGACCTGTTCGCTCGCTCAGTTTTACAAAGACTGTATTCTTTGAAATCCGAGGTCATGGCGGGTCTGTCACACAGCGCGTTTCCCTTCGTATCCGGGTGTCTTTTTATTCAATTTTCAATCTGCATGAGGCTTGTCTGAACCTCGGGCCATTGTGACCCGAAGTGTTTTGCCTCTCATAAGCCATTTCATTTTCCGGCCTAAATCGGTACGCCTTACAAAGAATTTTTCAAAATTTTTTCTAAGTGCCGCAGACCTCGCTCGATTGCGACACGAACCACTTTTTCATGGACGCCCTCTGCCCGGGCAATATCCTGTTTGGTCATGCCGAGAATGAAATGAGCGTAAATCCGTTTTGCCTGTTTGTCCGGCAGACTGGCAATCGCCGCATGAAGCTCCTGCATGGTCACTTTCCGCTCATACAGTTCATGGGGAGATAAGGCGACAAAGACAGCTTCATGCTCCAGCCCGTCATCCCGATCAAGGGAATAGTAGGCTTTGTGGCGGTATGTACGCAGCCGGTAGGCAGCCTCTTTACGATCAAACTCTTTGAACATTTCTGCAACTTCTTCCGATACTTCCATGAAGCAATCCGATGTATAGAATGGGTAATAGTCCCGCAAATTGATAATAGCCATATTGACCTCCGTTTCGGTTGTTGGTTGACGAGTGACCGAAACGAAGGCGGCGGGGAGCGGCACCGGGGAATGACTTCGGGCCAACATGACCCGAAGCAGCCCCATAAGAACACAAAAGCGCCCGGGCGGCATGAAGCCACACGGACGCATGAAATTACACATTCATTTATGTATTGTCTGATTTCACATTCATAACCAGACTGTCCCGGAGGGGGAGTTACGCTTTTTTTAACTGGTGCAGATCATGGATACTGCGAAAAAGAGAAAAGGACACGGCGAAATAACCTCCAATCGGCTACCGTGTCCCTGCAAGTCGTCATTGGTTTGTGCAAACGCAAAGAAACGGCGGCTCTGAAAATCAAAGCCGCCGTTTCAAATGGGCGTGTCAAATTGTCTGCTCTACGACGGCTTTTTTTCTTTTGCCGTCGTCCGGCAGAGTATTATTCAATATTTAATTCAATGTTTCCAGTGAAATTCTCACATTCAATGCCAATATAATTTCCACCATCAGGAAGTGTAATTGTGTCACTATAAGTTCCGGTTGCTTCAATCAACGTGACTGCTTCATCAGATCCAGAAATCCAAAATACTTTTGCAGTACCTTCCGTAATCTCCAAGGTGCAATCAATGGACAGTTCCTTACCGGCTTCTCTCTTTATGGAAGTTCCTCCGAACAAATACTCTGTACCTGAAAAGTTCGCATAATCAGCCGTATAAGTCCCTGTATAATCATCAATTCCTTTTTCTTTTTCCCCTTGCAGTGACGATTTCCCTGTCAGTTCTATGGAGCCCGCAGATTGAACAATGTTATTGTAATGATTGAGAATTTCATCTTTTGAACAGCCAGCAAGCATAAAACTTCCCACAAGGACGAATGTTAATGCTAAAACTATTTTCTTCATAAAATCATCACCAGCCTTTCTTTGGAGCTACCTTTTTGGCCTTTTTCTTTGTTTGGGTTGCTTCTCGTTCTTTCATGCACAAAATCAAGATGGTAGAAATAACGACAGCAAGCGCAAGACTGCAAGAACAGGTTCCGATATTCCAGTTGACTGCGGTATCATAGCTACGGTAGCCTACCATTCCAAGACTTGCGGTAATCGGATAAAGGTTTGCTAATGTCATATTTCCTGCGGCAAACATCCCTCCATATCCATAGACAAAAGCAATGATTACACCGACTAAAAAGCTGCCTGCCCTCCGACAAGTAAGAGTGATAATCGGCAGAACCGCAAGATATAAAAAGAAATTAACCGCAGTAATCTGCAAGGCTGCTTTTAGAGCTAAGGAAATCTCAAAGCCGGGAAATCCCACAATCATTTCTGCTATGATTGTAAACAGACTGCATATCAGCCCGAAAATAATAGACAATACGCCGCACACAATCAATTTCCCGGTTAGCAGTTTCTTAAAAGAGATCGGCACAGTCAGAATATTTTTCAATGTATCATCCGTCTGCTCACGAGAAATCATATATCCAGCAATTAGGCTGATACACATCGGAAAAATCATGGACATATTGTTTTTGATGACCTGTTCTGTAAGATAGGCGAAATCCCAAACGGAACCATCATTCGCCATAGAGGTAAACAAGGTCAGCAGGACGGATAGGAGCATAAGTGCAACGCCCGCCCAAAGGATATGATACCTTTTCAATTTATAAAATTCTGTTTTTACAATGCGAACCATGTTTATTCCCCCCTCTGCTTATATAATCTGTCAATCAGTAAGAACGAAACGAATGCCATAATCCCAAGAATGAATACAACTTGAAATGTTGAAGGAATTAGCCCTGTCATTTGCTCCAAGTCCATTTTTATTCCATGAGCCGCCATATCTCCCGCACTCCAAAATGTAGTCAGTGGCGTGGGAAGAAGCCATAACATGGTTTTAGGCAGTGTGTCAAACAATGCTGTAGCACTCATGTTCAGAACGCTGTAAAAGACACACAGCAAAATGGAAAAAACATAGGTCTTACTGAAAAAGACAACAAGGACAATCAACGGGAGTGTTCCTGCCGTAATGAAGATCCCCGTTTCAACCGCCAAAAACAGCTTATAACCAATTCCATAAACTTCTAATGTTCCAATTCCGCAAAGAATTGTTGCAATGGTAGAAGCCACACAAAAAACAATTCCAAAAAGAAAGAGGACAATAATCTTTGCAAGCACCATTTGCGTGCTGGTTACGGGAATTGTACGCAGATTTTTGAATGTATCGTTGTCGCGTTCCATAAAGAACAGGATAGCGGCAATCACTCCAATAATGCAGGGCAGTAAAAACTGGATACCATATCCCAACACCATGTTAAATAGTCCGTCAAAAGCATCTGCCCGATCTGTATATCGCTCCATCATAGAGGGCGTTGTCATCAGATAAGTCAGCGGGATTGGAAACAGGAAAGCAGCCAGAATAATAAGCGGAATAAATTTCTTCCGTTTCAATTTCAAAAATTCGCATTTGATTAGTTTAAGCAATTCCTTCGCCCCCTGTCACACGCTTGAAGTAATCTTCAAGACTTTCTTCACAGGTATGCGCCTCCGATACCTCCAATCCGTTTTCTACAAAGGCAGTTACAATTTTCCCCACGGGTAGCTCCATATTGTGTAGACGCAGATTGTGGTCGTCTTGTATGGAAAAATGGGTTTCATGGAAATTGCGTTCCAAAATTCTTGCCGCCTGTGCAGTATCAGAGAGCGTAAACCGGATATGTTTACTGCTTTTTTGCTCCAACTCAGCAAGGCTTTCTTCTTCCAGCAATGCACCGTGGTTAATAATTCCAATATCGTCAGCCAGCAAGGAAATCTCCGAAAGAATGTGACTGGAGATTAAAATGGTTTTTCCTCTTGTGTCGCAAAGCTCACGGATAAAGGATCGCACTTCTGCAATACCGATGGGATCGAGACCGTTGATCGGCTCATCCAAAATCAAAAGCTCCGGATCGTGCATGACTGCAAGGGCAATCGCCAACCGCTGCTTCATGCCAAGAGAGTATTGCGAAAACAGCTTTTTATCCTTGTAAGGTAGCCCGACCAAATCCAGAGCGTCTTTGATGGCATGATTGTTTGGTACTCCACGCAGGGTAGCAAAGATACGCAGGTTCTCCGTACCGGTCAGATTGGGATAAAAACCAGGGGACTCAATCAAACTGCCAATGCGGGGCAGCAACTTCTTTTCATTCCCTTGCAAAGACTTTCCCCAGATTTTGACCTCACCGGAAGTAGGCTTCGTTAAACCCAACAGCATTTTCATAGTTGTGGTTTTTCCGGCTCCGTTTCTACCCAACAGACCATAAATTCTCCCACGCTTGACATGGATATTTAAGTCAGCCACACTCTTTTGTGAGCCGTATTGCTTTGTCAGATTTTTTGTTTCAATGATATAATTTGTATCCATATTCAAAACCTCCTGTTCTGTAAGGTATTCTATCATGCCAACCTTGCATTAACCTTGCCGCAACCTTGCATTAACCTTGCAATTTGAAATCCAGTAAAATGACAAAGGCTCCCGCCATAAAGACGGGAACCCGCTTAACTCTCCAAAGGAAAAAGCAACATAAATTCAGTTCCTTTTCCCGGCAAACTTTCAACTGTTATACTTCCACCCATCTTTTCTACAAGCTGATGGACAATAGAAAGACCAAGTCCGCTGCCTTTTTCAGAGCGTCCTTTATCACACTTATAAAGCCGTTCAAATATGTGTTTCAAATCTTCTTTTTCAATGCCCACTCCATTATCCGCCAGCAACAGCTCCATGCTGTTTTCCTTCTTCGATAGGGAAATTTTAATTTTGTCCGCATGGCTATGAGCGATTACATTTTGAATAAGGTTATTGATGATCCTCATATAGCTATCCATATCCAATCTTACCCGGACAGGCTGTTCAGGAATATCAATGTCATAATCAACCTGTTTATCCTCAAAAATCGGTATCCAGTCGATCAGAATATTTCTTGTCAGCTCTGCGACCTCAACGCTCTGAATCTCCAAAGCAAACTCGTTGGAATTTAACTTGAACCAGTCAAAGAGTACATCAATGTATTCTTTCAGATCATGGGCTTTCCGACGGGCGGTTTCAATATAATCATCCCGGTCTTTTCCTGTGACCAGTCCTTTGTGTGTAGCGTCAAGATACCCAAGCAGAGTAGTAAGGGGCGTTCGCACGTCATGGGAAAGGCTCGTCATAAGCTGGCGGTTGGTTTCTTCTGTCTGCCGTACAGTTGAAAGTCTGCTTTCATAGGCCACAACGATCTCATTGATTTCATAGGCAAGAGGTGCTGTCAGTTCATTTGTTGCAGATAGAATACGCCGGTTGCCATTTCCGTTTTTTACATCAACCAGCACATCGGTCATTTCTGCTATTTGTTTTTTTACACGCCGAACGAGAACGATGGAAGTCAATACAGCCACAACAGCAATCACAATGGACAAGAATACGATAATTTCCATGTTGACTACACCTCCTTATTAAACCGGTAGCCAATCCCTTTGACCGTTTGTATATACTTTGGGCTTGAAGGATTGACTTCTAATTTTTTACGAAGCCGACTGATAATCGCCATAATGTTACTGTCATCATAGAAATATTCTTCGCCCCATACTTCCTCATAAATCTGCTGTTTGGTCAAAATTTTCCCTTGATGTTTTGCACAGTACAGGAGCAAATCAAATTCCTTTGGGGGCAGTTCAAAAGTGCCGTTTGATGTAGTAGCAGAACGATTTTCAAGGTCAATCTGCAATCCGTCAAAATTTAGCTTTTGTATGGCTCCAGCTTGCTGATTAAAGCGAGTGTAGCGGCGAATAAGAGACGCAATACGGGCAATCAGTTCATCCATATCAAACGGTTTTGTAAGATAATCGTCCGCTCCGGCCCGTAAGCCCCGTACTTTAGAAATGCTGTCATTTTTAGATGTGAACATCAAAATTGGTAAGCTGTACTCCTTGCGAATTTCTTCCAGCGTTTCAAAACCATCCATGCCGGGCATCATCACATCCAGCACCACAAGCTGGTATTCGTGCTCTCTTAATTTTTGTAAGCCCTCTTTTCCGGTATTACAAAAATCAGCTTCTATGTTTTCTGCTTGTACGCTACGTTTAATCAAAGCGCACAGTTCTCTGTCATCATCTATAATCAGGATTTTATTCATGGTGCAACTCCTTCCCTTGTTTTGTCCTTCCGTCAATCGGCTTTTCTGCGTTCTTTGGGATCAGCCAAACACCAGCCATTTTTACAGCACCGGGGATACGCCCTCCGGCACAATAATAATTTACTCTACGAGGTGTCACGCCCCACTTTTCGGCGGCCTCTTTCAATGTCATATAGTCCATTTCGCACCTCCACAGGATATATTATAGTTCTCTACCTCGAATAATACAAGTTAGAGCCTACATGGATGCGAAACAAAATACTACTTAATGTAAAATCTCATTACATTCTCATAATTCAACCAGAAATGTAGAATGATATAGGGTGATATGAGAATGAACCAAGATGAAAGAAGGTTTGACTTTCACGGCCTCGGGGCAGCGCTCAAAAGAGCCAGAGAAGAAAAGGGCTGGACACAAGCCTATGTTGCGGAATTAGTAGACCGTGACTCCCGTACCATTATGAATATTGAGAACAAAGGTCAGTATCCCAGCTTCGACCTTTTTGTTAAACTCATTACCATGTTTGACGTTTCAGTTGACCAGTTTATTCATGCGGACGGAGGGGCAAGGTCAAGCTCTTGCAGAAAGCACATTGATGTGCTTCTAAACTCCATGAATGAAAAAGAGCTTGTCGTGATAGAAGCCACAGCCGAGGGCATTAAGAAAGCCAGAGAAACGGAGGTTCCAGAATAAGGGCCTCTGTTTTTTTGTGCCATTTTAAGGGCTGCCGCTAAGTGGCAAGCAATGCCTCTGTGGCCACAAGTGGCACAAAGGCGGCTTGTTGGGGCTCGCCCCAAACCCGTATCTTCGGGCCAACATGGCCCGAAGTGTCAGCGTCGCTTTGCTCCTTGTTTTCATAACCTTAACGCTCCTTTTCCTGCTTTCTTCCCGGTTCGGTGTAGCCCATCAGAGTGTCAATGTTCGCTTTGATCGTGACGATCTCCTGCATATCCCGTCGTGCCTTTTGATATTCTCCATAGAGCTGTTTTTTCTTTGCTGTGAGCTTACGGCCTTCTTCCTTCAGCACATCCATTTTGGGGAGCTTCGCCCCGCCCAGCAGAGAGCGCATTTCCGCTTGTGCAGCCCGGTACAGTTCAAGGTCGGCCTCATGCTCCGCAAGGAATTTCCGGCTGTACTTCGTCGCCTTATACTGCTCAAAGACTGGACGGGTTTTGGCATACTGAACCGTTGCGGCCTTTAGCCCGGCATTGGTTTTCATGGCCTGTTCCGTCTGCTTGATCTGCTCGGAAATGGTATGAAAACGGTCTGCTGCCTCGGTGGCTTTCTGTGCCAACTGCTCATAATCGGTCAGGCCATTGTCCTGTATATAAGCAAGAGCGGCGGCCATCTGCTTAATGTTAAATACCTTCGCCCAGCGTTCATATCCCGGCCCCTTACCGGCAGCCAGCTTTGCTTGAATATCCACCGCCAGACTGATTTTCCGCTCCGAGCGCCCGGGGCGTTTTTCTTTGCCCTCAATGGCGGACAGAACATCTTGCAAGTCGTAGCCGTCCCCCAGCGTGGAGGCACGCAGACGGGTGAAGCGTTCCTGTCCCTGCCCGGTCAGCCGGAAGCTGATACCGCCGCCCCGAACCGTCTTGACCTCATACCCGGCCCGCTTCATCAAATTGAGAAATTCGTCCAGATCAGCGGGGCGTTCCGCCAGCGCAGTATCAATAGCAAGGCGCAGTCGGTCCTGATAGGAAAGCGGCCCTTTCCGGTCTTTCTGCCACTCCCCATAGTTCCGATACTTGCTCTTGCTCCGGGGCTTCGGGTTCTCCACGATGGACAGCCCGTTTTCAAGGCACAGCCTGTCAGAGAGCCGCCGAAGGGCGAAGCTGGAGCCCCAAAAATTTCGGAATTTCCGGGTGCAGTCAAGGGTGGTGGAGTTGTAATAAATGTGACAATGGATGTGCTGCTTATCGGTGTGCGTGGTAACGATAAAAGCGTGCCGCCCCTTTGTCCAGCGCATAGCCAGCTCATAGCCGATACGGTTCGCCTCCTTCGGGGTGATCTCGCCCGGATAGAAGGATTGTCGTATCTGATAGCACAGCACATCATTTTCTTTCTTCTGTTCCCGGCCCGTCATAGCGGCATAGCTGGCCTTTGCCAAAAGGAACTCGTCCGCCACGGTGGCCGGATCACATTCATAAGCGGAGATATACTTTCCGCTTTCTGTTTTCTCCGGGTCCTTGCCATAGTCCAGACAATCCCGGATAGCCTCAGCAATCGTTTCGCCTTCGCCCGCATGGCGCTGTAACAAAGTTGTGGTAGCCAAAAATCATTCCTCCTTTCCATGAGAAAGGGGCGGCCCATTCAGACCGCCCCGACTTCGGGCCAGTATGGCCCGAGGCTGCTTAACTTGCCAGAAACCGGTACAGAGCGGATTTGCCTCCGTCCAGCGCCCAAAGAAGGGAGCCCGCCGCCGCTTGCAGTCCATACGGCGAAAGAAGGAAGGCAAGAAACAGAAATACAATCCCGCCTATGGGCGTCGGCGTGAAAAAGAGAGCGACACCCAGCACCGTCAGGATCACAGAGGCAATCGTCAGCAGGACGGCACAAATATCAAATAGGAACACCAGCAGAGCCGCCAGAAGGGACAACGCTAAAGCAAAGGGAGCAACCAATATTTTCAGCAGTATCTTCATCTTCAAAACCTCCTTTATCTATCCTTCCTACCTCTATTTTATCATGCCTGCCCGGGGACATAAATGTTGCGAAAGATTAGTAAATCCTGTCCCAAACTTTCGGGTCATACTGGCCCGAAGTGGTAAAAAAAGAGCAGGGCGGCAAGCCCCGCAACGGAAGCCTGCCGCCCTCGTCTTACTTTGCCACCAGCTCGGAGAGCTCCCGCAGCACCTTTGACACCTCGCCCCACAGCTTTTCATAGTCCCGCTTCAATCCGTCGATTTCCTCCGGGTACACGCCATAGGTATGTGCGTGTATGGCAACCTGATTGAGATTGTTAGAACAGCGCCGTTGCAGAGAGATCAGCTCTTTTACGGGCGCAAGGTCGATGTGCAGGATATACCCATTCAGAGCCATTTTCCGTACATAAGCCCCGGCGTTGGAAATGCCCGCCTCAGCCATCCGTTCATGGATGGCTGCCAGCTCGTCCGGCGTTACCATGACGTGCAGATGGACATTCCGCTTGCGGTTCTCCATCAGCGTTCCAGCTCCCGGCCTTTCCGGCGCTCTTTGGGTTCCTTTACCTTATCAAGCGGTTTTGCGTCCAGCTCCGGGGGCGTGGGCGGGATGGGCGTGTTGTTGGGTACGCCGTCGATCATGTTGCAGTTCTGCTCTGTGGAGAGCTCGGCGGTTTTCAGATAGTTGTCTTTTTCGTGCATGGCGATCCTCCTTTATCGTTCCTCATGGTTTTTATGGCTCCGCTTCTGGCCGGGCTCCTTCGGGGGTTCCTGCCCTCTGGTTTCATCTTTGAGCCGGGCAGTAATGGATGGGCGCACCCGGTCAGGATTGCCCGGTGCTGGTTTCAGCTCATAATCCTCCATCTGCTTTTCGGTCAGCGGCTTTGCGTAGGTCAGTTCGCCCCATGCCATCAGCCTGCCGTCTGCCACAGGACGCCGCCTGTCATCATCGTAGTTGACGATGGAAAGAGGCTGGTTATCCGGCGGCTTCGGGTAAGTTCCTATGTCCACGGGCCGCTGGGTGGAATAATAGCGGTAAACGCCCTCCGGTCCCAGCTCGGTATGCTTGACCGCCGCATGGTAAAACTGCTGATAGTCGTCCACCCGGCGGTCAAAGTCCCTCTGCGCCCATGCCTGACTGGTTCCATAGCGACCCCAGTAGTAATCCCGATGGCCGTTTTCCCCCTCGGTAAACTGCCAGGTCACAAAGGGGCTCGGCGCTCCCGGATTATGCCCCAGCGCAAAGCCGTGTCCGGTTTCAAAGGTGGCAGCTTTCAAAATCACATATCCTTGTACTGTCTCCAAGAGATACCTCCTTTCTGTGCCTCGGGCTAACATGACCCGAAGTGCTGGATGTTACGAAATAAGAGGGCAGACCGGGGAGAAATGTAATAAGATATTCCCACCCCGGAAACACCCTTAAAAAAGCCCGGAATGTCAAGCCTTTGGAGGCGGCAAATCGTAACAGCCGCCCGGCCTTTTCTCCCGCATTTTCCTCATGCGTTCCCGGCTTTTTCGGCGGTTCCCTTCGGCCTTGCAGGCGTCGGAACAGTAGGCTTGACGCCCCTCGGGCAAAAACGCCTTTCCGCAGACCGCACAGGCTCGCAGCTCCGGGGAGATGCCTTCCGTTGTCAACGACGCTTGAAGCTCCGGGTTAAGAGGCAGGACAGCCTCACGGAAATAACGGCAGTACGCCCCTGTCCAGCACTTGTGCAGCATATAGCAGGCACAGTCAAGAGGAAGGCACAGGCCGCTTTCCCGGTCATAGTTGGCGCACATCCCCGTGACCAGAGTGCGGATTTTCTTCTTCTCGTCACGGGTCAGCTCCCGGGCGTCCATTTAAGACTTCGGGCCACGATGGCCCGAAGGGCGGGGCTCCACGATCAGCGCCCGGAACTTCTTCCGGCACTGTTTTTTCTTTCCTTTGCACTCCTTGTAATAACGGCATCCCTTACAAGGGTCGTCATTGTCCCAGCCGGGGTGCGGTACTTCCTTCATCATTCGTTCAAAAGGGCTGCTTGTAAAATTCATTCTCATTCCTCCGTATCTTCCTCCCATGGCGGGGTATCTTCGTCCTCGGGTTCCTCTGCGATCTCCTCCAGCTCCCCGTCCTCATATTCGCAGTAATCATCTTCCAAATCCGGGGCTTCATGCTTCGGCTTGTAAATCTTGAAATAGTAACCAATTCCACCGCCGGCCAGCACCACCGCACCGATCAGGAGCAGAGAGAGAAGGGGGCTGTCCTTTTTCTCCGGCTTGGGTTCCGGTACTTCCTCCACCGGTTCGGTGGGCTTTGGCTCTGGCTCAGGGGTCACTTCTTTGGGCGGTTCCTTGCCCTGTTCAGCAAGAGGCAGAAGGTCGTCTGTGGTAACGGTATTGAGGAAATAGACGTTCTCGCTGGTTTTCTGTTTGTCGATCACCAGATAAAACACGCTCTCGTCTGCTGTGGTGATGGTGTAGAACTCCTTTCCATCCTCGTCGGTGGCGTTGTCCACCACGGTTCCCGTCCCGTCCGTGGTAAAGGGGTTCTGGGTTTCCGGCTCTGCTTCGGTTTCTGCCGGGGAGGGAGCTGTCTCCGGCTGCGGCTCGCTGCTCTGTGCATAAGCCGGGACTGTAAAGATCAGGCAACACAAAAGGCTGGCAGCCATCGCCGCCAGCCTGCGAAATTTAGTTTTCTTCATGGGCCGTGTCCTCCTTTTCGGGTGCCTCCGGCTTCGGGTCAGTATGGCCCGAAGCGGTAAGGCTGTTTTTGGGGTCATTCAGAAAAGCCATAAGCTGGGCGGGCGTCAGTTTAAGGGAGCGCACCGCCTGCACGATCTGGCTGTTTTCTTCCTCCTGTTTCTGCTTTTCCAGCTCCCGGATTTTGGCCTGCCACTCGGCAGCCTTCTCCCGGGCTTTTTCCAGTTCCTTATCGAGCTTGTCGATTTTGTTCATGCAAGGACTCCTTTCCTCTGGCTCACAAACGCCCGAAGGCATAGAAATGTGTCTGCCAGTAGCTTGAATTGATGTTTGCGTATTGGATGGGCGAACCACAATGGAGCATCATCCCGTCGCCCACATAAATCCCCACATGGGACACAGGGCCGGGGCTGTCATAGGTTCCCGTGAAAAAGATAATGTCGCCGGGCTTTGCCTCGGAGGGGGAAATGATAGCGCACTGGTTGTAAATGCCCTGCGCCGTGGTACGGGGCAGGTTGTGGACGCCGCTGGCCGTGTACACCCAGCAGACAAAGCCCGAACAGTCAAAGGAGGTGGACGGGCTGGAGCCGCCCCACACATAGGGCCAGCCGATGTACTTTGTGGCTTCTTTCATGAGCGCCGCAAAAGCCGGGTCATCCAGCACCTCGCCGGGTATCTCATAGCTGGGGCCGGTATCTTCGCCGCCGTTGTAAATCCCTTCCCACAGATAGGGTTTGTTGCCTTTGAGCTGCTGCATAACGGTGTAGATTTCCCGCTGCTGTTCGTTAAGCCTCGGCAGGATCACGGCGGGCAGCGTCTTGTTTGTGAGGGTCACATTGAGAATGTAATACTCATAGGGGACTTCCTCGGTGGTGGTTTCCCCGGTCTCCGGGTCGGTGCTGGTTTCGGTGCGGTAGCGTATCTCGACTTCCTCCGTCAAGGTCAGCTCATACTGTGCCTCGAAGATCTCCCGCAGTTCGTCCTGCACCTGTTCCCGGAAATACACATGGTACTTTGCCGAGAGATAGGATGCCAGCTCATAGGGGTTATGGCCGATCTCGTCCACGGAATAGCGGTACTCGTCATAGCCGGGATGGGTGCTTTCGATGTTCGCTACCGTCTGCGCCAGCTCGTTTTCCAGTGCCGTGTAGTCCTCGTCCACGCCCAGCAGGTCCATATCCTCCGAGGCGTAGGAGGTGCCGGATAACGCATTGGCAAGGCCGCTGCCAAGCGTGGGAAAGATGGAGCTTACCGCCGACACAAGAAAACAGAGCAGCAACAGCAGGAGCAGGACCAGCACCGCCACGGGATGACGGGTCACAAACTGCGCCGCCCGACGGGTCGCAGTTCCCGAAGCGGCAGCGGTTTTCTTTGCGGCCTTTGCGCCCTGTTTTGCAGCCGCCTTTGCTTCTTTGGAATACCGGCGTTTCAGTTTCCATTTCTGCTGCACACGGGAAAGCGGATTGCTGGCAAGTTCCGGGTGCTCGGAGGCCATCTTTTGAAAATCCACATTGGCCCGGGCTTTTATGTCCTTCCGTTCCCACTTTGCCACCTTCCGGGCTGGGTGTTCCCGCCAGCGGCGTTTGGCATAGCGGGTCAGTTTCCGGGCTCCGGCCTCTGCGGCCAGCTCGGATTTATGGGCTCCTTCCACACCCACATTTTCATGCTCAACCTCGTGTATCTTGTTGTGGACATAGAACCACGCTTCTGTGCGGGCTCCCCGGACTGCCTTTTTTGCAAGCCCCGGCGGCTTCTTCGCTGCCCGTTTTGCCTCGGTCTTGTCCAGTTTCTCCCGGGCCTTTCCCAGCTTTTCCCCGGCGTGTTCCGCTTTTGCCTGTGCTTTCTGGTACTTGTCCTTTTTGCTCCCGGCCCTCTCGGCGGAGCCCTCCGGCTCTTGTGCCTTGCCGGTATCCTGCGGCCCGCCCGCTTCATCTTCCTGCCTCATGCGGTCAGAGGGACGGCTTTTCCGGCTGTCCTCTTGAAACTTGCCGCTTTTGGACTTCGGGCCATCATGGCCCGAAGGGCTGTCCTGTCCGGTATCCTCGTCCTCAAACCGCAGACGTCGGGATGGTGCGGGGGAAGGTCTTTCCCGTTCAGCCGGTCCGGGGCGATTGCCCCCGGTATCCTCCGTCGGCCCCGGCCTTTGAAAATTCCGTTTGTCCGGTTTCTTTCCGATGATGTATCCCTCCTTTCCAAACCTCGGGCCATCATGGCCCGAAGTGCGTTATGCCCGGTTCATTTCCTGTTTTTTGTCCTCCGGGCGGGTGGTCATAATGGCGTACAGCTCGGTATTCTGCGGGAAGCGGTCAACAAACGGGATGGTGGTATTCCCGAAGAACAGCAGCCCTTCGCCGGAATTGGTATGGGTCACATAGGAAAGCTGGTGGGGGCTGATCCCAAGCTGTTTGGCTAAAATCTGCCGGTCCCCCTGTGCCTGCGAGAGCAGCACAAGGAAGTCCGAGTTTTCAAAGATGTTCTCAATCTCCGGGCTTGCCAGAAAATCCTTTACGTTCTGCGTTAAAGCACTGGGAACGCACCCTTTTTTTCGCAGCATTTTCCAGATCGCCACACAATAGCTTGCCGTCAGACGGTCACGGAGTAGCACATGAAATTCGTCGAAGTAGCACCATGTAGCGATACCGCGGAGGAAATTCATGGACACCTGCGAGTTTACCAAGTCCTGCATAATGAGCATGGCAATCGTCCGAAGCCCGGCCCCCAGCTTTTTTAAGTCAAGGCATACCAGACGGCGGTTTAAGTCCACATTGGTTTCATGGTTGAACACGTTAAGGGAACCCGACACATAAATTTCAAGGGCCGTTGCCAGCCGCACCGCCTCGCCCTCCGGCTGGGAACAGAGCAGGTCATATAGCGTTTGGAGGGTCGGCATTTTGCTTGTTTCCGGGTTTTGCAAGTGTTCCCGGTACATCTGGCGTACACAGCGATCAATGACGGTCCGCTCCACCGGCTGCAAGCCATCCTTGCCGCCGACGATCAGCTCCATCAGCGACAGGATAAAGTCGGCTTTCAGCGCCATCGGGTTTTCCTCGTCAAAGCTCAGGTCAATGTCCATCGGGTTGATGTGGTGGGGGCTGTCCGGGGCGATCTCGATGACCTGTCCGCCCAGCCGCTTGATAAGGGGCGAATATTCGCCCATCGGGTCAACCACAATGATCCGGTCACGGGTGGCAAGGAACACGTTCACAAGCTCCCGCTTTGCGGCAAAGGATTTGCCGGAGCCCGGCACGCCGAGGAACAGGCCGTTGGGGTTTTTGAGCTTTTTCCTGTTTGCCATGATGACGTTATGGGAAAGTGCGTTGAGCCCGTAATAGACGGCTTCGCCATCCATGCGGAGCTCCTGCGTCATAAAGGGAACGAAAATGGCCGTGGAGCTGGTCGTCATGCCACGCTTGATCTCAATGCCGTTATGACCCAGCGGAAGGCTGGAAAGAAAACCGTCCTCCTGCTGGAAGTCCAGCCGCTTCAAGGTGCAGTTGTATTTCTGGACGATACCCGACACCGTGAACAGGTCATTGTCCAGCTCCCGGCGGGTCGGGGCCATGTTTACCACAAGGAAGGTCAGCAGGAACATTCTTTCATTCCGGCTCTGTAAATCTTCCAGAAGGGTCTTTGCGTCGTTGCTGTACGTTACAAGGTCGGGCGGAAGTATGTCCATGTCGTACCCTGACCGGGCTGCCTTCTTTTGTTCCTCCACCTTCATCTTGTCAATGTCGGAGACTTTGGCCTTGATGGATTTTACGGCGGCGGCCTGATCGACGGTTTGGATATGGAGAGTGATGGTCATTTCCGCATCCATTTCCAAAAGCTCCGCCAGCAGCTTGTCCGAAAGCTCCGAGGCCAAAATCTGCAAGTAGGAGGCGGCACCCCAAGTCGTCCCCACCCGGAACAGACGGCTGAAACGGAAGTCGAAGCTGTCCGGGGCGATAAAGTCTTTGGTGGAAAGCCCGGTTTTGGGGATCATATCCCATGAAAACCGGAAGGGGGAGCCGCTGCCGGGGTGGAGCTGCCCGTGAAGAAGCTCCAGCCGTTCCAGCCCCGAAAGGGAGCGGCACTTGACGCCCAGCTTTTTGAAGTTCCCGCAAATGTCCGCCTCTACACGTTCCAGCCTTGCCCTGGCGGTGGGAAGGTCGTCCACATTCACGCCGAAGGTCAGGAGCTTTGTGCGGACAATGCCATTGTTGCTTTTGGCGATCTGGTTTTCCAGCATTTCCACATACTCACACCGGACGCTGTTGTAATCGTCATCCTGCATGGGGATGTTCACGCTGTACCGGCTGCCCGGGCGGCTTCGGTGGTTGAGGAAGGAAAGCTGGAACGGAAGGCTGCTGTCAAAGTAGTTGAGGCAGGCGCTCCACCCGTCAAAGATGGCCGCCTGATCTTCGGACTGTGCGAGCTGGTAGTTGATGTCCTCGTATTCAATGGTTTTGGTGTAATAGCGGTCCGCTACCCGGCACACCCCGTCCCGGTACATTTCCCGGTAAGGGAGGGTCTGCTGGGCGGTGGTGGGAATATTCTTTCCTTTCGTGAACAGGCCGGTAAGGCCCTGTTTTTCAGGCTTTCTGCCTGCGGGCTTTCCGGCCCTTCTGCTGTTTCGCAATCGGCTGCGCCTCCTTTCTGGCGCTAAGCAGCGCATAGAAGTTTTCGGTTTTGTAAGGCCGCACACGGGGATAGAGGAACCGGGTGCGGATGATGTTTTTCAGCACTTTTTCCAGCGGCAGACCGTCTCGTTCATACATAGCCAGAAAGAAGAACGGGAGCATGAGGCCGATCATCAGGAACATGGCGGCACTGTTCCCGATACTGCCACGGGAAAACAGGTAAGCCGGGAGGCCCACCGCCGCCGCGCTGGAAAAACAAACAAGCTGGCGCTTCGTTAGGTTGAAGGCCAGCTTTGTCTTGATTTTGGAAAGGTCTTTTGGTACTGGCACATAGGCCATTTTGGTACACCTCCTTTATTGCTTCGGGCCAGCATGGCCCGAGGTTATCTTGCGGCCTCTTTGGCCGGGGCTGTGCTGCGGGCAGCTTCGGCGGCCTCTCGTCCGCTCTGCCTTGCCCGCCAGTATTCGGGGTGATACTGCCGGATGGACTGATTGAGTTTTTCTTCAAACTGTCCTTTGTCCTTAATGCGGTCAGGGATTTTCCACAGTTTTTTGTCCAGCAGCTCCCGGAGCACTACGCTTTCCTGTGCGTCCTCCTCATAGCAAATATAGCCCTTGTCCTTGAAGCCGCATTTTTTGGCCGCTGGGGAGAGAACGGCGGCTACCTCGTTTGCCACCATCGTTCCGCCGTGGCTGGCGGTAGATACCAGAAACACCCCCGGACAGAGGGTTTCACAATTCTGCACCTCGCCCCACGGGGAGCTTTTCGGCGCATGGAACATTCCGCCCGTCCGGCTCCGGTCTGCCTGCATGAGTGCTGCCTTTTCTAAGATGGCTTTCAGTTCCGGGGAAAAATAGGCATATTCCCGAAGGACACGGGCGGCCTCCCCGCCGCAGGCGTTCATCAACAGGGTATAGGCGTCGCTGTCCGCTTTGGTACAGCGGCCCAGCAGTTTTCCGTCGTAATAGCAGGCCGCGTCATAGCCCGTCCGTTTGCGTGGCATGGTTCCCGCCTCCTTTCTGCTTCGTGCCAGCATGGCCCGAGGTCAACGCTCTGCACTGCGGCTGGGCTTTTCCTTCGGAGGCCGCTCTGCCTTTGCCTGTTCGGCAGCCGCTTTTCCGGCTTTGAGTTGGTCGCTGATGGACGCACGCCCCACAGAGCCGCGCTCCGCCATCTGTTCCAACTTTGCCTCATAGGCTTGCAGAACAGCAGTATTGAGCTGTTCCCGGAACTCCTTTGTGACAGGGTAGGCCATATCCCGATAGCCGCCTTTGCCGTCCGGCTGGCTGGGCATCCCAAGAAAGAGGCCCTTGCTGCCCTGTACGATTTTCAGATTTTCCACCACAAAGCAGTCATTGAATTTCACGCTGGCAAAGCCCATGAGATTTTTCACAGGTTCGATGACCCGCACGCTTACATCCAGCTTTATAGGGGCGGCTGGTGTTCCGCCCGCAGTTTTTTCCTGCATGGATTTCTCCTTTCCGGCGGGAACAAGGTTCCCGTCCTTGTAGTCATAGCCTTCCGCCCGGAGTGCCGCCAGCGTGTCCGCCGATACGCACCCGGACAGTTTCAGATCGGTTTCCACCATAAAGCGCATGGTGTCTGCTTTAGAAAATTCTTCGGGGAGCTTTCCGTAGAAAGCCGGGTGCGGCTGTCCGTCCGCACCCTGTTTGTAACGCCGGGGCATACCGCCTCCTTTCCGCTTCGGGTCAGCATGGCCCGAAGTCTCTTAATGGCAGCCGAAGATGGATTTTGCAAGGCTGCCCGTTTTGAACAGGGTAAAACACAGCAACACCGTATATCCCACGCATTCCCAGATCGCCCCGATGGGGTCGCCGTCGGCGGCGATACTCTGGATCAGCACCGCATAGATGGCAACACAGACTAAGATCAACAGACCTTGAAAGCCCACCGCAAAGAGGGAGCGGAAATAGTTCTGCCCCATGTGTCCGGTTTCCCTGTTGGGGACGGTGGCAAACGGGATAGGCGCTAAACTTGTGAGTAAATAAATTTCAATCATACGGCCATATACGATGACGAAGATCACGATGTTTAAGGCAATCATGGTAAGCTGGATCAGGAAGGATTGTAGCCAGAGTCCGAACAGAGGGCCTAACTCCATCGCTTCAAGCTCTGTCCGCAGACTGTCCAGCACATCCGGCGTGATTTCTGTCCCGTTCTGGATAATGCCCGCTGACTGCTGGATCACATGCTGGCTCACATCAAAGACCGCCAGCACGATATTGAAGGTATTCGTCAGGATCATCACAGCCACAAAGGTTTTGAACACCCACTTAAAAAACATCCATGTGTCAACTTCATGGAGGTTGTTGCGTTCTATGAGCATCTGTATCAGTTCATAGGTCGTGACAAAAGTGAGGATGACCCCGGCGATTGGCAGAATGGCAGTTTCGGAGATCTGTCGTATCATGGAAAAGACCCCGGCGTTCCAGTCCGCCGGGGTCGTGCCTACCTGTGTGGCGATTTCGCCAACGCTCTGATTGACGTTATCGAAAAGGCCGTCCAGATTTCCCATGATACCATCGACGAGCAGACCTTTCAGCCATTCAACGATTGCGTCGATGATAAAGTCCATACATCAGCTCCTTTTCTGGAAAAAGGGACAACGGGTGACATTTAGCTGAACAGCCCGGACAGCAGAGGGATAAGCTGAAGACCGATCAGAACGACACCGCCGCCCGCCATCAGCTGTTTCATCCCCAATTAGGTGTAAAAACTCTGCTCGATTGTGCTTTTCCTTTCTTTTTGTTCCCTTTAATTAGCCATGAACTGCTTAATGCCCTGGCTTTTTGCCGCAGGGTTGTCCGACCCGTAACCTTCCAGAAGGTTGATGACGCCCCATACCGCCAGACCGGCGCCAAGAGCCATGACCAGAATTTTGAGAATGTCGATTGCCTGATTGAAAAATTCCATATACGTTCCTCCATTTTGTTTGTTTGATGATTTTGGGTACAAAAAAAGCCGCCCACATCGGCGGCGCTTCGGGTCAACATGGCCCGAAGTTACACAAACTCGTCGCTGTCCAGATCATCGAAATTCAACAGGTCAGCTTCTTCGTCCGTGTCGGAGCCGTCCACTTCGTACACCGTGTATTCGTCCTCCGGCTTTAGTCTCAATGGCCGGTGGCGGAACAGGCTTTCCAAGCGGAAGGCGTTTTTCTTTTTATCAAATTCGGCTGTGTACTTGTAATTCGGGTGCTTTTTCAAGTCATACTTCGGAGACAGGAAGGGCGGGAGCCCCCGAAGCTGCAAGATACATTTATCCCCGGGCATGGTGGTGATCTCGCTGGTGGTCATCAGCTCCCGGCCAAGCCGCTGCATATTCTGGCTGTAACTTTCAGACTGCCCACGGCTTCGGCCCTCGGTCTGCATGGAGATGGTGGCCTTGCCCAGCCAGTTTTCCGAAATATCCTTTAGGGTGGAAGCCTCCCGGCCTCCGAGGAATACGATACTGTCCATGTTGCCCATGATGGTTTCGGAATGGTCTTTGTACAATGCCTTGCACTGGCTCATTGCCTGATAAAAAAGCGTCAGGCTGATCTCACGGGAGCGGATGACGGCCACGATCTTTTCCAGCCCCGGCACCTGTCCGGTGTTGGCTGCCTCGTCCCACAGCACCCGCACATGGTAGGGCAGACGCCCGCCATAGGTGTTATCAGCCCGTTCACACAGAAGGTTGAACATCTGCGAAAAAGCGAGGGCAACCAAAAAGTTGTAGGTGGTGTCCGTGTCGCTGATAAGAAAGAACAGCGCTGATTTTTCATCCCCCAGCTTATCCAGCTCCAGTTCGTCATAAGACATGATCTCCCGAAGTTGGGGAATATCAAAGGGAGCCAGTCTTGCACCGCAGGAAATCAAAATGCTTTTGGCTGTCTTGCCGCTGGCGAGCTTGTATTTCTTATACTGCCTCACGGCGAAGTGCTGGGGGCTGCGGCGTTCCAGCCCGTCAAACATATAGTCCACCGCGTTTTTGAAGGTTTCGTCATCCTCCCGGACTTCCATGCTGTTTATCATTTCCACCAGCGTATTCATGTTGCGTTCTTCCTCCGGCCCCTCAAAGACGATGTAGGACACAAGGGCGCAGTACAAGAGGGTTTCTGCTTTTGTCCAGAACTCGTCGCCCTCCTTGCCGTCGCCTTTGGTGTTGGCAATCAGGGCGGTAACAAATTTCAAAACATCGCTTTCTGTCTTGATATAGGCCAGCGGATTGTAGTGCATGGATTTTGAAAAGTCGATACTGTTGAACACCCGCACCCTGTATTTCTCCCGTTGCAGAAACTGCCCGCACTGGTCGAGAGTGCCGCCCTTCGGGTCTACCACCACATACGAGGAATGGGCTTGAAGGAGCTGCGGGGTCAACCAGAACCTTGTCTTTCCCGAGCCGGACGATCCGATGACACAGGCGTTTAGGTTCCGGGCATTGGCGGGTATCTTCGGACGGGTGTTCATGGTAAGGAACTCCGTCCCGGTCAGAATGACATTGTTCTGAAATTTAGGGTCAACAAATGGCTTTATATCTTCCTTTGTTCCAAAGCGGGCGGTGCCGTACTCCGCATCCCGCCGGAATTTTTTCGCCTGCCTGATCTTTGACTGTATCAGCAGATACATCCCAGCCGCACCGGCAAGGCCCACCAGCAGGTCAATACCTCCCAGCCCCGGCCAGTAGGTTTCAAAGGCTTTGGGGAAGGTATCAAGCATCCCCATGAGCTTTGTCCCGAAGTCTGTGCCGGGGGCGATCCGGTAGGCCGTCCCGATTTTGGAGAAAAACCAGAACACAAAGAGGTACGGCAGGTTTGGGAGCACATATTTTCTGATCTTGTCACTCAACGTCCGTCCTTCACCGCCTCTCTGGTCCGCTGCTTTTCCTTTGCCTGCGTCCTGATTTGCTCCGTGAATTTCCGAAGCTGACCGAGGATGGAAGCCTTGTCCTGCTCTTTGTTCAGCACCTTTGCGCTGTACTTCTGGAAGGCCGCCGTGATAGCGTCCGCCTGATTGGCTTTGAAAAACAGCAGGTAATGACCGGGGCTCACTTTATGGAAAGCGTAGTCCACATGGAACTCCTTCGCGATCCGGTCAAAATCCTTTGGAGCTCCCACATAGGGCATGGCACTTTTGCCGCCATAGTGGTTCATCAGCTTTTTCACGCTCTGGCGTCCCTGCGGGGTCAGCACCTTCTGGTGGTGCTTTTGCAGCGCCCGAACCACCTTGCCAAGAGCGGCAGCCAGCACTTTTCCTGTGAGCTTCGTTGTCCTGATCGAAAGGGCAACCGTTTTTTGGTTTACTTCTTCCTGCATAAAACCTCCTTTCCGTCGGGGTTCCCGCTATCCGGGAGGCCCCCGTACAATCTCGGGGAACAGAAAACCTCGGGTCAATGTGGCCCGAGGCTTACCGCTCGGCATCTCTGCCGGACGGAACTTTCTTTTCCGGCTCCGTCTGGACTTTTTCGTCCTGTTCCCGCATGGTCTGCAAGATAGAGGGCTTCTTTTGAAGTTGGGAGGGCTTTTCGCCGGACAGCGGCTTGATACATTCCAGACGGTCAGCCGCCCGGATGGCGTTGTCCGTGAGCTGCCTCTGCCATGCGCCCACGCTGGGAGCCCAACGAAAGCCGCTGCTTTTCAGCTCGGCCCGGGTGTCCGCGTCAGGCTTTCCGTCAAAGAACACCTGCAAGCGGTTGTCCTCCCGGTTCATTTCCACACGACCCCCATCGAACTCCCAGCCGGAAAATTCCTGCTGTGCCTGTTTGGAAAGCTGTTCGATACGGGCCTTTACCCGGCGGATCTCCGCATTGTTGTTGGTTAGCTGGTAACTTTCAAAGGGCCTCGGGTCGCTTCGCCAACTTGACGCCATGCTTGCTTTCAGCTTTTCGATCTGGTCCGGCGACAGCAGCGCACAGCCGTCCAGCTTGCCATGCTTGCGGTAATAGGCGTTGACCTCCTTCATAATGAGCTGGGAGCGTTCCAGCCCGTCCAGCTTCTTCTGGAGCTTTTCAATCGCTGCCGGGTCATCGGCGCTGATCCCGCCCATGCCGGTGCTGCGTATCTTATCCAGCAGCCCTTGAATATACCGCCATTCCTCCATGTTGCTGTCCCGGGCCCGGTTCTGTTTTTCCTTCTTTCCCACCGGGAAATTGGAAGGCCCGGCGATCAGCACAGAGGGAACCCTTGCGTCAATGGCAAAGCCTTGGTTCATGTTTTCGGCCAGCTTGCGGGCGTAGGTGTCTAACAGATGGTCGATCTTCTCATGGTACATGGGGTCCACCCGGGATTTCTGCTTTTCCGCTACGGCGGCGGCCTTGTCCACCATTGCCCGGTATTCCGCCGTTGCGCTCCCTTCCTTGTAGTCGGAAAAGCTGTTCATTTCTTTTGCCCGGCGGGCGGCTCCTTCATTGATAGGGTAATAGTTGATGGTATGCACCTCCTTTATGCTTCGGGCCATGCTGGCCCGAAGTCTTACCGTTCTTCATGGGAAGGCCCCGCCTTGTCCTTTTTCGGAGCGGGTGGGGCTTCTTGAAACAGTTTGAGTGTAGCGAGAATGGAGTGGACAGGCTCGGCCTTTTCAGGATAGGCAAATATCCGGTGTTCCGGCGGAATGTCCTGCGGCCCGTGGTAATACTCCTTGAAGCCCTCCGGGACTGCCGACACATACCCACCGGGAGCGAATACGCCGCCCTCGTTGATACGCACATCCCGCCCGTATGCCTCATAATCGAAGTAGTTCTGAATGTGCTCCGGTATGTCGATAGTCCCAAGCTCGTCGGCGTAAAGACGGCCCAGCCCTTCATCATCGGAAATATCCGGGTAAAAGCGGTAAAGGTCAAGGTTCTGCGTCAGGTTTATCAAATCCTTCACGCTCCTTGTGTGGTTTCCCAAGACAAGAGCGGCTTCAAAGGTTTCCAGTCCGCCCTTATCCCGTACTTCCAGCAGGGCGTGGCCCAGCTCGTTCAGCTCGTCGATGTTCTCACATTCGTAGAGATAATCGTAGAGCCCCAGCACATCACTGTCAAAGCTGGTAAAGAACACTTCGCTGTACCGTTTCCCGTCTATCCCGATTTTGGCAAGGGCGGCCTGCAACTCCTGTGTCGTCATGGGGAAATGTACCGTTGTCCCTACCTCAATCCCCATTAAGGGGTATAGGGCTGTATTGGTTATATAGGCTTCAAACATGGGCTCATTCCTCCTTTCCGGCCCGGTCAGCCAGCACCTCATAAATCCCGGCCATAATGTAATCGGCGCAAGGGAGGGCAATCGCGTTTCCCAGTGCCTTGTAGCGTTGCAGAGGCCGGATCTCCACGCCGTCCGCCCCGTACTTTGTCCAGCCCTCTGGCAGCCCCATCAGCCGTTCGCTTTCCGTTTCCGTCAGAAAACGGATACAGCCGCCCTTCGGGTCGCCCTCATACCAGAAGGCAAAGGGCGTTACATCACTGGCTAAAAGAGTGGGAAAAGGGTCAGTTGGTAATCCGAAGCTGTTTCGGAAGGCCGTTTCTTCCTGCCTTTTTGCCGCTCCCCGCATACGGAAGCACTGAAAGGGGTGGATGACTGGTATCTGCCGCCCTGTTTCAAAAGAAGCTGTTCGATCTCCTTCGGCGGCGGCCCACCCGCCCTCTCCGCAAGGCGGAGGAAGTGGGAGCATTGGACGGGGCTTAAATAGTATGTCTGCGGCACGTCTGCCTCCAAAATCCGCCACGACGAAAATCCGCTGCCTTCGTGCCAGCCTTCGGGAGCCTGCCCAATACTGGGCGTCCATGAGTCGCCAGCACACATCAGGCGTTCCCCCTCGCACCATTCCGGCGTTTCCCCATCTTCCCGAAGGAGGCATTGGAACTTCGGTGTCCGAGAAGGCGGATAAGACGGCTCTAAAGTCCATCCGGTCATTTGTAGAAAACGCTCCCATGACGTTTTCCCAAACAGCGATAGCTGGATATAGGTTATCAGTAGCATCCCTCATTTCCTGTATGATACGAAACGCCTGATAGAACAGGCTTGATTTTGCCCCGGCAAGGCCGGAGCGGTTGCCGATCAGAGAAAGGTTCTGACAGGGGGAACCGAAGGTAATTACATGAACCGGCGGGATTTTCCCGCCGTCCACCTTCGTAATATCCCCCAAATGCACCATGTCGGGAAAGTGCCTTTTGGTTATGGAGATGGGCGCTTTTTCAATCTCACTGGCCCATACCGGACGGATACCGCACCGGGAAGCAGCCAGAGGGAACACGCCAATCCCGTCGAAAAGGCTTCCCAGCTTAATGTCCGGCATGGCCCGGGGTGCCGTGTCCCTTCACGGCAAGCACCCCTTCCAGTGTGGTCGCCGCAATGCCCAGCCGCCCGGCAACCGCAATATCATTTTTTACATCCTCGTCCACAGCGCTGCCGCAGACGATCAGGGTATGGGAGCGCCGCAGCATATCCCGGCGCATATCAATCCCGGCCTTGTGTTCCTCGGGAACGCTGTCATTCAAAAACAGCGGCAGATACAAGAGCGGGCAGATCGGGGAAAAGCCCGCCTCATAAGCAAGACGGCAGTAGTGGGCCGCCAGCTCCATATCAACATCCGGCTCGCCGCTCCATGCGGCGGTCAGGTATGCTAAAGGTCGTTTCATTGGTTGAGCCTCCATTTCTGTTTTGGTTTAGGGAAAAGCAAGAGTTCGCCCAACCCCTCCGCCCCTTCCCCCGGGAAGGGGAACGGCTCTGGAGAATTTATATCCCCGTCGCTTGACCGGGAAAAAGCATAACCGGGAGAAATCCGTCAAGGGTGCCTCTGGCACCGCCTGCGGCGGCGCTGCCCTTGACTGATTTTCCCGGATATGCTACGGAATAACTGGCGACGGGGAATAATTTATATCTCCAGAGCTTCGGGGCGCGGGGCAGAGCCCCGCAATCCTCGGGCCATGCTGACCCGAAGTTTGGGCTTACTTTTCCTGTTCGGTTTTCTTCTCCGGCTTTTCATGTTCCTTCTGCTGACCCTTCCAGTCGTCCAGCAGCTTGATGATCTGGTCCTTCATTTCCCTCGGCGTAGTTTCCTTGCCGAAATACTTGCTCAGTTCCGCACCTGTCAAAATCACTTTGTCTACCTCCTTTTTGTCCTCCATCATAATGCCGTCGATCACATCCCCGTTGAGCAGCTTCTTTTCGTCCAGCTCACGCATACGCTTTGCCTGCGCCTGTGAAGGCGAGGACTGCTGGCTGTCAATGGCGACGGCGATATAGTTCTGGTTCTTCTTGCCGATATAGGAAAGCTCCACCGCCGTAGTAAAGCCCAGCTTTTTTTCATCCATCAGCTTCATCAGGTCGGGAACCAGCTCATTGAGCCGGATATACCGCTGCACCTGCTTGACCGCCATCTTATTGCGCTCGGCTACAATTTCGTTGGAGCGTTTTCCTGCGTCCTTCGGGTCAATCTGGCCCGAAGTGCGGGAGCCCTGGTGCTTGATGGCCTCAAGCTGCATTTTCAAGGCTTTGGCCCGCTCACTGGGGAGGATTTCTTCACGCTGGTTGAGATTGTCCTCGACCATCTGCGTGATGGCTTCATCGTCCGTCAGATTGCGAACAATACAGGGCATATCCGCATATCCGGCAAGCTCGCTGGCCTTCTGGCGGCGGTGGCCGGACACGATCTCATAGCCGCCATCCTCACGGGGACGGACGATAGCGGGCTGGGTCACGCCCTTGTCCTTGACGCTGGACACCATAGCCCGCATTTCTTCATCATCCCGAACCTCAAAGGGATGGTTCTTGAAGGCGTGAAGCTCGTTCAGCTTGATATAGACGATCTGTTCCTTGCCCCGGCGTGGTGCATCCTTCGGTTTTTCGGGTTCCTTCGGAGCGGGAGCGGCCTGTACCGTTGGCCCCGTTTTTTTCTCCGGTTCCTTTTTGACCGCATTTTCCGGTTTCTGTGCGGGAGCTTCGGGCTTCGGGGTTGCGGCCTTGTCCTTATCTGCTTTCGGGGGACGGCCCCGGCGCTTCGGCTGTTCCGGCTCTTTGGGTTTTTCCTCCGCTTTCTTCGGAGCCTCCGGCTGCTTTTCCGGTTTTTCCGTTTTTGCCGGGGCAGGCTTTTCCCCGCTGGGAGCTGCCGCCCGTTCCTCGACCTTCTTTTCCTTCATAATTTCAGCGAAGTTATAGACGGAAACCTGCGGGTTCTTTACCTCCGGTTCCGTCTTTTTTTCCGGCTCCGGAGAAACGGAAACCTTCTCCGGCTCTTTTGGGGGAGCGGGAGGCGTTTCCTTGCCCGGCCCGCTATCCGTTACCGGCTGTTCCGGCGTTTTTGTGGTTTTATCATCTGCCATAAGCATTTACCTCCTGTTTTTTGGCATGAAAAAAGAGGCTCAACTTTTCAGTCAAGCCCCCGTGGGAAGTTCCTCCTTTCTCCGCCATGATACAAAAATACCGCCCGTAGTCTCGTTTGGGCGGTACTTTGTGTAAGATTGGCAGTCCATTATTAAGTTTTTTATTATGTTCCCTTTGTACACCGTTGCAAAAAAAGTAGTATACCGGCACTTGTTGCATTTTCGGTAGCTGAATATATGTTGGGCAAAGCTGTTGATACTACAACATATGAAAAAGTTGTTGTTAATAGCCTTACCTATGAGGTGCTGTTCACTCATGATAATTCGTATTATACGCATTGCTATCATCAGACTATGTCGTACTATAATAGTGGAGCGTCCACACCTTTCCGGACGGATACTGATTATTACCAAGCTGTTGGTGGCTAACGCATACGGTTTTGCAGGTATAGACAATGAAGAAAACTTTATATACATTTTTGGGCTGGAATTTTCTGCTGTTTGTAGCCGGTTTAAGTGATATTGTTTTTTACAGAGATCTTACATCGGCAGAAGCTATGGCAATAAGTTGGACCCAGCCAGCACTCGTAAGCGTCACTTCATTTTTGATATTGCTTTCAATATATTATGGGATGCACCAGCTCCTTTTTGGGAAAAATTTCTATTTAAAACTGGAAGTCAATCAGGAAGATGTCGATAAAGCGCGAGATTCAATTTTCGCTTTTTTGAAAAAGGGAGAAATTGTCCCTGAAAAATTGCAGCAACACTTGAAGTATTTGATAATCGCTGAAGTTGTTTTGTGGTGCATTTTCATTATCTATCTTTTTGTATCAAGCTCTACAGCAATCTAATCCCATTACGGAAAAGTGAAAGCTCGCCAGATTTTATGTCTGGCGAGCTTTCATAATATTCTAATTTATAGCATTATAGCAACTCCAATTCAAATTCATCATATAAAGCCCTTGAAATATGGTGGGAAAAGTGTGAATAGCAATTTGATTCCCCTTCCAAAAGCAATTCACACTCAATTTACTACATGGTGGGCACAATATTAAAAAGAGGTAGACTGGAATGAATGGTTTAGATAAAGTTATAGAGCATCTGAATCATGCGCATTTAGATGCTCTATTAAATCCACCAACCGATGATATGATATTGGAACACTTAAAAAAAGAAATGGGACATATTCCAGCTGATTATATTGAATTTCTGAAGCGATGTAATGGACTGACGCTTTATCACAGCGGAGACTATTGCTTATTTGATGCTCAGGAAATTCTTTCGTTCCATTTTAGTAATGATAATTTATTATGTCGGTCGGCATGGAAAATTGGATATTGGATGGGATATGATATTGTCATTAACGTGGATGACATAGAAAAAGAGTATCTTTATGCGGGGGACTGTTGCTCAACAGATGAATTTGTATGTGTTGGAAATATACTAAATTTCATTGAAGAAATTGTTAAAAATGGAGGTGATCCTTACTGGACAATCAACGAAAATCAGTACAGAGATTTTTCAAAAAAATAATTTCAAAGTCAAATACTTTCGCCAGTTGATCCGATACCGGACGGAAGATGGTATTGCCCGGATTGTGGGAACTTAAATGATTCTTACGAACTTTTGCAAAAACTGTGGAAAAGTCCGATAAATGAATAAGGCAATATAAGAAGTTATTTGCCATCCGTTAAGTATTTTGAATTGGTAATGGTTATAAGATGATTCGCTAAAAAGCAAAAATCCGCCGAGGACTCCTCCCGAAAAAACGGGAAGGATCCTCGGCGGATTTCGTTTATCGTGCTTGTTCTTTTTCGGTTGTACTTTTTTCCTCTGCAAAGAACATCTCTACATTTTTCTGAGCTTTCATCAACTCCTGCATCTCATCTCGTGCCTTACGATAGTCCGGGTATGCTTCTTTCTTCTTTTTCAGAAGTTCAGCGTATTCGATGCTCAAGTCCTTAGCCTTTGGCAGCTTTTTCAATCCGGCTTCATCAAAAGCAGTTTTTGCGGCCTTATGCAGCGTGATTTCTTCCCGGTGGGTGTCCAGAAATCTCTTACTATACCCGGCTTTGCGGTAGGCATCATAGACCGGGTGTGTCCGGGCATAATTAACGATGTGCGTTCGCAGAACAGCAATCTCGGTCATGCGCGTTTCTGTTGCCTTGATTGAATCGCCTAGTTCATGATAGCGAGCAGTAGCAGCATCTATACGCTCCTGCATTTCCTCAATGCTTCCGATTTTGTTCTCCTGTAAGAAAATCAGCGTTTTGGACATTTCTTTCAGATTATATCGCTTTGCCCAGCGAGCATACCCCATGCTCTTTCCCTCGGCCAGCTTTGCCTGAATGTCCACCAGCATCTGAAACTTTTGTTCCGGTACGATGCGCTTCTGCTTCTGCCGGGAATGGTGTTCGGCTTCCCCAGAGATAACAGCTTTCAGTTCTTCTTCACTATATCCTGCGCCCAAAGTGCGGAACCGGATGAATCGCTTCTGCCGTGCGCCTTTGACGGAGGTGTATTTTCCACGCTTGACCTCATAACCCTGCTGCTCCAGTCCTTGCAGAAAAACTTCGTAGTCTTTGGGCTTTTCCGCCAGAATAGTGTCAATCACGCCACATAGACGGTCACGATTGCTTTCTTTGGGCGGGTAGAGTGTGCGCTTCTGCCGCTCCCGATAGGGTTTTATCTCAATGACGGAAAGCTGATGCTCTAAGCAGATCAGATCGCTCAACCGTTGCACAGCCAGCCCGGACAATAAAAAATCCCGGAATTTCCGGGTGCTGTCCAACGCAGTGGAGTTGTAGATAATGTGATTATGAATGTGTTCCCGGTCCGTGTGGGTTGCAACGATAAACGCATACTTGCCTTTGGTGAAACGCATTGCCAGCTCATAACCGACCTTGTTGGCTTCCTCGGCAGTGATCTCTCCGGGCTTGAACGATTGCCGAATCTGATAGGCGATCACGTCACTTTTTTGTCTGCGCCCAGTGACAAGTTCATACTGCCGTTTGGACAGCATAAATTCTTCATCCACCGTCAAAGGACTGCATTCGTAACTGCTGACCAGTTCGCCCTGCTGTGTCTTGTCCGGGTTCTGGGCGTAATCCGTGCGGCTTTTCAGGCAGGCCGCAACGGATTTCCCCTTGTTTTTGTGCAGTGCAATCAATCTTGTTGCAGCCAGTTTGACCACCTCCCGGCAAAAAGAAAATGCCGCACAGTGGCGGCATAAAAATTTTATAATTCTGCAATCCAGCCGCTGAACCATTCCACGGCTTCTACAATGACCGTTCCGGCGGTGAGGAGCAGGAAGCAGCCAAACTCTGCCACCAGCAAGATCAAAAACTGCAGCCACTCTCGGCAGTACAGCGTATAAAGACCGCAGCCGAAAATATACAGCATGGGCAGCGCCAGCACGAACGCCGACAGGTTCAGCGTCCATTTCAGCATCAGTACCAGAAATGCACTCAGGAGAACCACAGGAAATAGGAGAACTCTTGCTACGAATTTCATATTGACACCGCCTTTCTGCTTTCAGTATATGGATAGAGCATGAGCCTGTCAATGGTGTTGCCGTCTATGTACCCCCGCAGTTCTCCAACTGCGGGGTGAAATTTTAGAGTTCTGCCAGCCGGGAAAGGATCTGCCGACCAATCTCAATCAGCTCATCCAACCGCTGCCGCAGGTCCTCCATGTCGGCGGCGTAGACCCGACCATTTTCATTGGCGGCTTTGGCGTACTGGTTCAGGTTGTTGCTGCACATCTGCAAAAGATATGCCATGCGCCGCAGTTGCGGCAGGTCAAGGTTCAGGCAGTAGCCATCCAGTGCCATCTTGCGGATATAGGCGCTCAGGCTGCGGATGCCCATGCCCAGCATCTTTTCATAAATGCGGTTCTTCTCGGTTTTTGTGGTTCTCAGGATGATGATCTCGTCCCGCTTTTCTTTCACCGGGCATCACCATCCTTGTCCAGATAGCTTTTGAAGGGCTTCACCGGCTCCGGCTTATCCGATTTTTCCTCCAGTGCCGCCAGCACCGAGGGGCGGCGAGGTGCATCCTCCTGTTCCTCCTCGTCCTGTTCCGGCTCATGGCTTTTTTCGTCCACATCCAACTGGGCGTTCAGCTCTGCAAGGCGAGCCGACTTCTCTGCCAGTTCTTCCTCCTGCGGGAAGGGCTTTTCCACCTCAATTTGCGCCGCCGCCTGCTGCTGATGCAGAGTGGCCAGTTCATTCTCGGCAGAGGTGATGCGCTCTGGGAAGTTGTTCAGGGAGTTATCCAGACGTATGATGTTGCCCAGCGGGTCGGTGCCCAAGGGCACCGTGTACTTTCGCTGCCCCTTCAAAAGCGCCTGATATTCACTGCGGTAGGTGTCGAACCGCAGGGACAGCTCAAAGCCCCGGTAGTTGCCGATGACTTTTTCTTCGGCGTTTGGCAGTTCAGAACAAGCAAGCACCAGACGCTCACCGGCGGTCTTTTTCTCATCGTAGGTCACGCCCTTGATGGTCATGCCGCAGAAACCCTCTTGCACCTGCGGATGGGCGGCGGCAAGCTGTGCATCGGCTTTCAGCCCGGCAATGTGGGCGTTTGCTTCCTGAATGTCTGCCGGAAATTTAGTCAGCAGTTTGTCCTGCAAGCGGAATTTCTGGCTCTGGTGGTCGGCTTTCAGCACCTTCAGCTTGGCGACCTGCACATCCAAGTCCATCTTCTCCTTGATAAGAGGATTTCCGGCACACAACGCCTTGATCTCCGCATAAGACAATGCCTGTTCGTCCACATCATCGCAGGAACGCACCGGGGATTTGGAAGTCATAATTTGCGAGATGAATCGCTGTTTATTCTCAAGGGTCTGATCGGGTAAGAGGATGGCATTACTGCCAGCCCCTCCCCTAAGAACCGTACGTGAGAGTTTCCCCTCATACGGCTCAAGCCTTTCATAAAGCTCCCATCAGGGAACCCGGCTCAACAAAACAAGAATCGTTTTTGTGCAATACGGCATGGCATTCGGGATGCACCATTTCCAGCCATGACGACTTCCCGCTTCGGAACACCTTATGAACTTTGAAACTCGTTTCCGAGGTAATAGGCTCATTGCATACTGGGCAACAGCGGTGTTGATTTCTCCATACTTTCAGGAGTTTTTCGCGTCCGTTAGTGCTGTTCAACATTTTCTCACCATCGCGCTCTTCATAATAACCGCTCCATCGCTCATCGAAGGGATTTGCGTTAGAGACGATTTTCTTAAAGCGGATGATTTTGGTGTCCGTTGCATATTCAAGAGCAAAGTAGGATTGCTCACCGTTCTTCTTGGTGCGTTCCTCTGCGGCAAAAGTCCAGTTTCGGGTTCCGAGGCGATGCCAGTATTTCGCTGCTATCCACCGTTTGCCTTTGTTCTTATGCCTGCGCTTTGCCCACTGCCAAAGACAATTGTAAATCTGATAGTCGATTTTGCTGAATGTTTCAGCGGATACAACAAATCGCTGGTTATTGACCCATCCACGGATAACCGGGTTGAGCTGGCGAATCAGGGAATCCTGCTTTGCCGATTTGTTGCTCTTGACGATTTCACGCACCTTTTTCAGCAGAGAGCCGACCGACTGCTTCGAGGGCTTGATTAGAAGTTTTCCGTTATACTTACGGATGTTCTTGCCCAAGAAGTCAAATCCATCATCAATGTGAGTGATGACCGTCTTTTCTTCAGATAACTGCAACCCACGTTCCGTCATGAAATCTCTGATAATAGGGAGCACTTCTTCACGCAGAAATTCCGGGCTTTCTCCGGTTACGATAAAGTCGTCAGCATAGCGCACGAAGTTCATCTTATTAAAATGAGTTTTACCATTGACCTTTTTGCGGGTCGGCAGTCGTTCCTTTAAGAGCCGTTCCAGTCCATCCAGCGTCATATTCATCAGAGTAGGCGAGATGGCTCCGCCTTGCGGTGTGCCTTCCTCAGTGGGGAAAAGTTGCTTTGTATCAACGTATCCACACTTTAACCACTTCTGTAAAACCTGCGTATCCATCGGGATATTCTCCATGAGCCATTCATGGCTGATGTGGTCGAAGCATCCCTTGATGTCACCTTCAAGAATCCATTGAGGAGACTTGCCCTTGTTCAGGTCGGTGAAACACTGCTCGATTGCATCGTGTGTGCTTCTTCCGATTCGGAATCCGTAGGAGTTGAGGTCACCGTAGGTTTCAGCAAGCGGTTCCAATGCAAACTTGTATAGGGTCTGCATGGCACGGTCTGTCATTGTCGGAATGCTCAGAGGCCGCAGTTTGCCGTTTTTCTTCGGAATATAAACACGTTTCAGGGGCTGAGGACGGTATCCTCTCCGTTTCAGTTTACTGATTGCCTTGAATTTTGCCTCAGGAGTTAGCCACAATTCATGGTCAACTCCAGCCGTATTTTTACCACGATTGCTTGTTACCCGCTTCACTGCCAAGGCTTTGGCGTAAAACGAGTGAGTTAACAGCCATTGCAGCGTTTTCACCTTGCTGTAACGACCTTCTTGTTGAGCCTTTACGATACGCATTTGCAGCTTTTTAACATAAGCACGAGCCTTGTTCCAGTCGATGCTGTCCCAATTTCCCGCTCTGCAAGTCGGTGCACACGATTTCTCGTTCATTTGCAATTCCTCCTTTTTGAAAAGTTCTGTAAATTCTCTCGTAAAGAAAGACCATAGATGGAAGTCTGCCTGCTTTCGCACGAGGTGATGTTGCAACCTCTATCCGTCCCCATTACAGGGTCGGCATTCGCTTTTTCCATCTTTCTTCTACCCGCATTTCATAAAGTCTCCTTACGGTTTCCGTCCGATTGCTCGGGGAAATACGGGCTTACCACGTTCCGCTTATTCAACAGTATGGGTTAGGTTTCACTTCTCCGCCAGCAGCTTTTGAATCCATGTGTTCCCACTCTATAGAGGAGCAACCAGCTGCGTTACCGTTTTGGTTCAGGCTTGTCAGCAACTTTAGCCTGTTCAGCTTTAACGACGTTTAACAGTGATTCACATTACATTAACCATACCATACAAGTCAGGCTCCCCAACCACATTGTTGCTTGCAGTTTATCGCTTTCACCTCGCGGTTTCGGCTTGAACCCTTTCGGGTGGGGCTACCCTTGTCCTGTCACGCTTCCTCACAGCCGTTACCAGCTGCTTTGTTGACAGTAGACTACTGCTAATGGAATAACAGGTCTGGTCATAGCCAGACAGTTGATTTAAGCGACTTCGTGTCGCACAAAGAGGTACGAATCAAATGTGCCTTCGGTGACGTAGTTGAACACCTTGACTTCCTTGTTCATGTTGCCCTGCCGGATGATGCGACCATTGCGCTGGGTCATATCACTGGGTTTCCAGCCGACATCCAGATGATGCACCGCCACAAGTCGGGACTGCACGTTGGTGCCCGCTCCCATTTTTGCGGTGCTGCCCAGCAGGACGCGCACATCGCCGGAGCGCACTTTCGAGAACAGTGCTGCCTTTTTCGCTTCGGTGTCGGCGTTGTGGATGAACTCGATCTCGTTCTCCGGCACACCGGCAGCAACCAGCTTTTTGCGAATATCGTCATAGACGTTGAAGTTGCCATCGTTCTTTGGGGTGGAGAGGTCGCAGAACAAGAGCTGGGTCAGCTTCTGGTCTTTGCCCTCCTCCCAGATCTTCAGCACGTTCCGCACACAGACATTCAGCTTGCTGTTGGGGTCGTCCGGCAGCATGGGGTTCATCAAGCGAACGTCCAGGCCGATCTTTCTGCCATCGTTTGTGACGCAGAGCATATTGTCCACGGAGGCATCTACTGCACCGGAGTGGATTTCTGCCGCACGTTTGCTCAGTTCCTGCACCATTTCCTTTTGGATCTCTGAGGGTTTTGCCACCACCGTTTCAAACTTCGCTTCCGGCACAGGCAGGTGGAGCTGGTCGCTGGTTTTAATGTCCGCAACCTCCTTGAACATGGACATCAGTTCCGGGAGATTGAAAAACTTTGCAAACCGGGTGCGGGCACGATAGCCGGTTCCCTCCGGGGCAAGCTCAATGGCGGTGGTTGTCTCGCCAAAGGTGGATGCCCAGCAGTCGAAGTGGGTCAGCTTTTTCTGCTGCAAGGTGCTGTATTGCAAGTACCGCATGACCGTGTACAACTCGGTCATGGAATTGCTCACGGGCGTGCCCGTGGCGAACACCACGCCACGCCCGCCGGTGATCTCATCCAGATAGCGGCACTTGCCGAACATATCGCTGGATTTCTGGGCTTCGCTGGTGGATAATCCAGCGACATTCCGCATTTTTGTGGTCAAGAAGAGGTTCTTGTAGAAATGCGACTCGTCCACAAAGAGCCTGTCAACGCCCAGTTGCTCAAAGGTAATTACATCGTCTTTGCGCTCATCGGAGCGCAGTTTTTCCAGCTTGGTTTCCAGCGTTTTCCGGGTCTTTTCCATCTGTTTGATACTGAAATTCTCACCTGCATGGGCTTTCAGTTCGTTGATGGCGGCAAGGGTTTCATAAATCTGCTCCTGAATGATACGCTCCTGCCGCTCAAAGGACAGCGGAATGCGCTCAAACTGCGAATGCCCGATGATGACGGCATCGTAGTCGCCGGTAGCGATGCGGGCACAGAATTTCTTGCGGTTAGCAGTTTCAAAGTCCTTGCGCCGTGCCACCAAAAGTTTGGCATTGGGGTAGAGATTCAGAAACTCGCTTGCCCACTGCTCCGTCAAATGGTTGGGCACTACGAAAAGGCTTTTCTGGCACAGCCCCAGCCGTTTTGCTTCCATGGCGGATGCCGCCATTTCGTAGGTTTTGCCTGCGCCAACTTCGTGCGCAAGCAGCGTATTACCGCCATAAAGCACATGGGCGATGGCGTTGCGCTGGTGTTCCCGGAGGGTGATCTCCGGGTTCATGCCCACGAATTTGATGTGGCTTCCGTCATACTCACGGGGTCTGGTGCTATTGAACAGCTCGTTGTACTGCTTCACCAGCGCAATGCGTCGCTGGGGGTCCTGCCAGACCCAGTTGGCGAAAGCGTCCTTGATGACCTGCTGTTTCTGCTGCGCCAGCATGGTCTCCCGCTTGTTCAGCACACGCTTGGGCTTGCCCTCGGCATCCTCGATGGTGTCGTAGATGCGGACATCTTTCAGGTTCAGGGTTTCTTCCAGAATCTTATAGGCGTTGGCTCTGCTGGTGCCGTAGGTCTCGGAGGAAATAATGTCACTCCGCCCGGTTGCTGTTTTACCCTCCACACGCCATTCGGCAGTGTAGGGCGAATACCGCACGTTCACGGCTCGCCGCAGATAGTAGGGAATCTGGAACGTCTCGGTCATAAACTTCTGGATAATGTCCGGGTCCAGCCACGTTGCACCCAAGCGCACATCAATTTCAGAGGCTTCCAGTTCTCTGGGCTGCGCCTTTTCCAATGCGGTGACATTGACGGCAAATTCCGGGTTGGTCTCTGCCGCAAACTGCGCCATCCGCAGCTTTGCCCGGACATCGCCGGACAGGTACTCATCTGCCATCTGCCAGCCCGCTTCCGGGTCGGTGGGGTCGGCGGCAGGGTCTTTGAAGATCACGCCAGAAAGTTCGGTGGTAATGCACCCATAGTCACCGGGAGTGCCCAGCAGCTCCGCCATATAGGGCAGGTCTACTTTACCGTGTTCCCCGATGGACACCGCCAACGCTTCGCTGGGGGCATCCACGCTGGTGACGGTGCGCTCCGGGCGAATGGTGCGTTTCGTAAACATCGCCGCTTTGGATTTAAGCTGCCCCTGCTCGTCCAGATTTTCCAAAGAGCAGAGCAGATAGTAGGAGGAATCCTGCTCAAACAGTCGCCCATTTCTGCGGTC
>OGMX01000203.1_pt1 | contig 48364 bp, 44 predicted proteins | sample 1573351 | NCBI WGS metagenome assembly OGMX01 (sample SAMEA2581926, study PRJEB24529) | metagenome | biome: Human gut stool | place: China | collected 2011 | reverse complement strand
GGCTGCAAGGAGTGGCCGGTCGAGGGTGAATCACTGTTCTCCTACCGGGGCAAGCCGCTGCCCTATATGCCGTTTTGCTATCAGCATCCTGACTATTGGCATTGCATCGCCGCCGAGAGCAAACGCGTCGGCGATATGGTAAACTCCCGCAAACTGTTTGACGATTCCGAGACAGCTCATCCGATCGAGCCGGAAGAATACATTCCCGTTGAAAACATCCGGGGAAAGCTGCTGCTGATCGGCGCGGAGGACGATGCGCTGTGGGACACCGCAAAGTATATCCGCCGGATGGAAAAGCGCCTTGCCGAAAAACCGCATGAATGCGAGATCGAGACGATGGTTTATGCCCACGGCACCCACTTCGTTTTCCCGGAGGGGATGCTGAAAATCATGCTGCCGGTTGGCTCCGGTCTATTTGTGAAGTTCGCGTTTCAGGCAGCAAAAAAATATCCGAAGGAATGCCGCCAGACCCGGATAGACATCGAGAAACGGATGTGCCGGGTGTTAGCGGAATGGAAAGGAGCAAAGTGAGATGCGTTGGATGGGAATGCCCATGGCCATGTGGGCGGTGTTTGCCAGATCGTTTCAGACGCAGCTGACGGCGGTGCTGGGCTATGATGCAGTCACTGCAAAGCAGATCACCAAAACCGCCAAGCCGAAATACAAAGAGATCATCGCCAAATTGCCGGAGTTTGAAAAGGGCGACCGCTTCCAATTGAACATCATTGGCTGCGCCATGCTGGGGGCGTTTGTCCTCTGTATGCCGCAGCGGCCGGATGCAGAGGCGCTTACGGTTTACTATGAGAACGCTCAGATGACGCCGCTGATGAAGTGGTTCTGCCGCAAAAGCGGAAAAAGCAAGTTTACCCCAAAGGATATTGCCGCTATGAAAGCCACTGCCGCCCTGAAAGCCGCCGACCGCAACCCCTACTCGTGGAACATGGAATTTTACGAATACCCGGATGGCAGCGGCTACGAGGGACGCTTTACAAAATGCGGCATCTGTGTGCTGATGAAGGAGCTGGGTCTGTACGACCTGACCCCCGCCCTGTGCCATCTGGACTACACCATGAGCGAAGCGGGCGGTGTGACAAATTTTGTGCGGCAGTATACCATTGCCTCCGGCGGGCCCTACTGCGACTGCGGGTACAAAAAGAAAGGAAAATAAATAGGAGGAGCGCAGGGTGGTTTATGAGAAAAAAGCACTCTGCGTATCTCGCAGGTTGACAGAGATTTTGACATGATACGTTTTTTTGAAGGAGGTCTTTCCGTGAAAAAACAGTCCGATCTTTCCCGGCTGATGGGTTACGCCGGGAACTACCGCTATTTTACCTACGCTTCGTGGGTGCTGTCTGCGGCCAGTGCGCTGGTGGCGCTGGTGCCTTTTGTGTACATCTGGAAAATTCTGCGGGATGTGTTGAACGCCGCACCGAACTATGCGCAGGCGGTGAACAGCCCCCATTACGGCTGGATGGCAGTGTTGTTTGCGGTGCTGTCCTATCTCATCTACATTGCGGCGCTGATGTGCTCCCACCTGTCGGCATTCCGGGTGGCGACCAATCTGCGGCTGGCGGTGTCGGAGCATCTGGCGGTGCTGCCGCTGGGCTTTGCCGAGAACTTCGGCAGCGGCAAGCTGCGTAAGATCATCCACGAGAGCACAGGAGCAGCCGAGACCTATCTGGCCCACCAGCTGCCCGACCAGTACAACGCCATCGCCACCCCGGTGGGGCTGCTGGTTTTGCTGCTGGCGTTCGACTGGCGACTGGGGCTGCTGAGCCTTGCGCCGGTGGTGTTGGCTTTTCTCATCATGACGACCATGACTGGCAAGCGGATGGCTGAAAAAATGCGGCAGTACGGCAACGCCTTGGAGGCTATGTCCAACGAGGCCGTGGAGTACGTCCGGGGCATCCCGGTGGTCAAGACCTTCGGGCAATCGGTATTTTCCTTCAAAAAGTTCAAGACCACCATTGATGAGTACGAAAAATGGGTCATCTCCTACACCAAAGATCTGCGCCTGCCCATGATGTTCTATACCGCCGCCGTCAACGGTGTGTTCGCCTTTCTGATCGCGGGCGGGCTGCTGTTCACGAACCACGGCGTCACTCCGGAGTTTCTGCTGAACCTGCTGTTCTATATCATCATCACGCCAGTGATCTCCCTGACTTTGACCCGTATAATGTACATGAGTGAGAACAAGATGGTGGTAGCGGATGCGCTGGCACGCATCGACTCGGTGCTGGAGGCGGCGCCCATGCAGGTGCAGGCTGTTCCGCAGCACCCGAAGGATTCCTCTGTCACGTTGCGGGATGTGCATTTCAGCTACGACGGAAAAACCGAGGTCATCAAGGGCGTTTCTCTGGACATTCAGCCGGGACAGACCGTAGCTTTTGTAGGCCCCTCCGGCGGCGGCAAATCTACGCTGGCAAACCTTGTCTGCCGGTTCTTTGATGTGCAGAGTGGCAGCGTCCGGGTGGGCGGAGCGGATGTGCGGGCTATCCCCAAGGAAGAACGGATGGATACCATCTCCTTTGTGTTCCAGAACAGCCGCCTGCTCAAGGGCAGCATTCTGGATAACGTCCGTCTGGGCAGACCGCAGGCCACCGAGGCCGAGGTGTTGGCAGCACTGAAAGCTGCACAGTGCATGGATATTGTGGAGAAGTTCCCGGCGGGTATCCATACCGTCATTGGCACCAAGGGCGTGTATCTGTCCGGCGGCGAGCAGCAGCGCATTGCCATTGCCCGCGCCATGCTGAAAAATGCGCCCATCCTGATCCTAGACGAGGCCACCGCTTTTGCCGACCCGGACAATGAAGCTAAAGTGCAGGCAGCCTTTGCCCGGCTTGCCAAGGGCAAAACGGTGCTGATGATCGCGCACCGCCTGTCCACAGTCGCTAACGCCGACTGCATCTATGTGGTGCAGGATGGGCAGATTGTGGAATCCGGCACAAAGGACGAACTGTGTGCGCAGAACGGTCTGTTTGCCCGGATGTGGCAGGATTATCAGGCCTCGGTGCAGTGGAAGGTCGCAAAGGAGGGGTAAGGAATGATCGAAAAAATTCAACACGCCACAGCCAGTTCCCCGGAGGGCGCAAAGGGGCTTGTAAAGGGCGTTCTGGCCTGTGCGTTCCAGAACATGGCGTTCATGCTGCCCACCGGGCTGCTGTATCTTCTGGTCAAAGACCTGCTGGCAGGCTCTACGAGCGAGAGAAGTACCTTTTATCTGCTGGGATGCGTTGCCTGCTTTGCACTGATTTTACTGACCACATGGTTCCAATACAACGGCACTTATTTTACCACCTATAAAGAGAGTGGCACCCGCCGCCTGACCCTTGCGGAGCGGCTGCGCAAGCTGCCCTTGTCTTTCTTTGGCAAGCGAGACCTTGCCGACCTGACCAGTACCATCATGGCAGACTGCGAGGTGTTGGAAAAGGACTGCTCCCACTTCATCCCCGGTCTGTTCGGTTCCCTCATCTCTACCGTGCTCATTGCCCTGAGCCTGTTCGCCTTTGAGTGGCGGATGGCTCTGGCGGCATTGTGGGTCATCCCGGTATCCGTTGCCATCGTGGTGGGCAGCTACCGGGTGCAGGACAAGGTGCAGGGCAGGACCATGGCGGCGAAAATGGCCTGTGCGGACGGCATTCAGGAGTACATCGAGACCCTCCGGGACCTGAAAGCCAGCAATGCAGAGCAGCGGTATCTGTCCGGCCTTTCCGGCAAAATCCGGGCAGTGGAAAAGCAGTCTATTGTGGCAGAGCTGGAAACAGCGCTGTTTGTGTCCTCCGCCGGCATGGTGCTCAAGCTGGGCATTGCATCGGTGGCGCTCACCGGCGCAATGCTGCTGGTGCAGGGCAGTATCGACGTGTTGACCCTGTTTCTGTTCCTGATGGCGGCTTCCCGGATGTACGACCCCATGCAGGGGGCTTTGCAGAATCTGGCGGCGGTCATTGCCATGCGCACCAATGTGGGGCGGATGAACGAGATCCTGGACGCTCCCCTGCAGACCGGCAGCGAGCAGCTGACCAATCAGGGCTGCGATATCGTGTTCGACCATGTGGGCTTTGCCTACAACTCCGGCGAGACGGTGCTGCGGGATGTCTCCTTTACCGCAAAGCAGGGGGAGGTCACGGCACTGGTGGGTCCCTCCGGAGGCGGCAAGACTACCGTTTCCCGGCTGGCGGCACGGTTCTGGGATTACCAGAAGGGCAGCATCACCGTGGGCGGCATGGAGGTTTCTCAAATCGACCCGGAAAAGCTCATGAGCCTGTACTCCATCGTGTTTCAGGATGTGACGCTGTTTGACAACACGATCCTGGAAAATATCCGTCTGGGGCGCAAAGGTGCCACCGACGAGGAGGTTCTGGCAGCAGCAAAGCTGGCAAACTGCGAGGAATTTGCCGAGAAGCTGCCGGACAAGTGGAACACCAACATCGGCGAGAACGGCTGCGCCCTTTCCGGCGGCGAGCGTCAGCGCATTTCCATCGCCCGCGCATTCCTGAAGGATGCGCCCATCATCCTGTTGGACGAGGCCACCGCCAGCTTGGACGTGGAAAACGAAACTGCCATTCAGGGGGCTCTATCCCGGCTCATTAAAAACAAAACCGTCCTCATCATCGCCCACCGGATGCGCACCGTAGCCGGTGCGGATCAGGTGGTGGTGCTGTCGGGTGGCATCGTGGCCGAACAGGGCAGCCCGGCAGAGCTGTACGCCCGGAAGGGCTTGTATGCCCACATGGTGGATCTGCAGTCGGCAAGCCGGAATTGGACGATCTGAGAATGAGGGCGGCTTTTTATAAGTGTGCCGCCGCCAAGAAGAAAAAGACCTGCGATAAAAAGGCCGTGCGGAAACAGTGGCTGGAAGATCTGGTTGTCAAAGAGACCATGAAACTGGTGGAAGACGATGCTTCCATGAATGCCATCATCGCCAAAGTGATGGAGCTGCAAAATCAGGAAAGCACGGATTTGCCCATCTATGAAAAGCAGTTGAAAGAAACGGAAGTCGGCATCACCAATATGCTGAATGCCATCCAGATGGGCATTCTGACCAGCTCTACCAAGGAACGGCTGGAAGCGCTGGAAGAACAGCGGAAGGAACTGCAAGCCCGCATTGCAGAGGAACGGCTGGCTAAGCCAAAGATGAAAGAGGAGTTCGTCCGGTTCAATCGCAAGGACAGGTTTGGAATACTGCTCTGACCGGCATATTTTGCGATATGCAATCCAACGATGTTGCAAACGATTAAAAAGTTGGATTGCGATGGCGGCTCCGTTTCCGCAAGCTGGATATGACCCAGCCGGAGCAGCGGCAGGCACTGGTGGACACCTTCATCAATGCCATCTATCTCTACGATGATAAGGTCCTCATCACCTTTAATTATAAGGAAGGTACGGAAACGGTCGCTTTCGGGGAAGCCGTGAAAGCAGAGAAAAGTTCGGATATGAGTGCGCGAGGTGCACCAGATATTGAACGTCAAATCGTAAGATTTGGCGTTCTTTTTTTTTTTTTTTTTATGCAGGAAAGCGGCTACACACTTTCTGCACACCGTTTGCACATTTGCCCGAATCGAGGGTGTTTCTGCGCATGGCTTGCACAGCCTGCTTTCCTTATCACTCGGCTGTAAGCCGAGAATTTCGCCCTCACGGAGCGACAGGATGCTCCGGACACCTCCATTGTAGCGGGATTCGAGTCCATTTGCAAGGATTTATTCGTATAATCTTCGAATTTCACAGAGATGGTATTGCTGGGGATAGGGAAAGTGCGGTCATTCATCATAGGCAAGTCTCCTTTTTTACATCCAGATAACATTAAAGTTCGGCGTTCTTCTGGGGGCTGGCTTTGGACGGTGCATCTGCCGTCCGTTCCGGCTTCTGCGCCAAAAGATTCTCAAAAAAATTGCGCACACGTTCCGGGGCGTGGCGCATAGCGTCCAGATAAGGCTGAACCTTGTTCTGCAGGTTACGGTAGCGGGTTTGCCAGTTGATAGAATTTTGTTGTGCAGCGGACAACTGCTGTTTGAGCTGACGGTTTTCCACATCCACCATATAGCCATGGTCTGCCTGTTTTTTCAGCTTGGAGAATTCTTCTTCGGTCAGCGAATAGTTGCCAAGCAGGGTCTTTTTGCCCAGATTGGCAACATCCCGTGCATGGATAAGAGCGTTCTTGGTAAAAGTGGACTTTTTCTGAACAGCAGCAAGCTCCTGTTCTTTTTTGGAAAGAACGGCGTTGGTTTGGGCAAGCGACTGCTTCTGCTGGTCGGCTTGGGCGGTCAGGGTATCTAGTCGTTCCTGCTCCCGCTGAACTTTGATAATGTCGGGGTTCCGATAGCTGTCCTTTTCGCGCTCGTTGTGCTGCTGGATGTTGCCAACGGCCTTGTCCGAAACGGCATCTCTGTGATATGCAATTCAACGATGTTGCTGTTGCATTAAAAAGTTGAATTGCCATAAATCGTTGGGATAGGCTGCCACAAAAATCGAGTGGCGTCAACAAAAAGTTTTGAAAACACGCTATTTTCGGCAGGACGCAAGAAAAAGCGAGGGGAACTTTTGCAAAAAGAGAGAGGGCCGGACGGTGCCAGCCCTCTTGACAGAGCTTAATATCAAAGCTCCAGAGCTATTTTTGAAAAAATTGAAATTCCGAATCGTTTTTACGGTTCAATGACATTGAAGGTTTTTTCAAACTTGGACGCATATGCCAGCAGGCGTTTCAGGACAGTGGGATCTCCGCTGATCTGTACCTGCCCGGCCTGCTGACCTGTCATCAATGCAAAGAGCTGCAGACGCTTGCAGGTGACGGAAGCCTGCGCATCCGGATGGTTCTCGCCGGGGTAAGACAGCAGGACGCCATTCTTACGGGTCACATAGAACTGTTCATTCTCATCCGTTACGGTCAGATTCAAGGTCAGGTCATCATTCTGTGCAGCGTTGGCATCCGTCAGGATGGCGATATAATCCAACAGCATGGAAACCGTCATTGCTCGCATACTGTTGGTGAGACCATTCGCCGTGCGGGCCCGCCCAGACAGATTGCCGTTCCGCAGTTCCGCCGCACCCATCAGGTAGGCGTTGCGCCACGCACCGGATTCCGCCTGATAACCCAACTGCTCCAGCGCATCGGCACACAGGTTGCGTGCCTTCTGGTTGGACGGGTCTGCAAAGACCAGCTCCTTGGTGATCTGTGCCACCCACTGATATTCGCCCCTTGCATAGTCCTTTTTTGCCTTGCAGAGCACCAGCTCCGTGCTGCCCAGATATTCTACAAGCTTCTTAGCGGCATCGCTGGGCGGGAGCGGGTCCAGGTTGACCGGGTTCGCATCGTACCAGCCCAGATACTTCTGGTAGATGGCTTTGGCGTTATGCGGCAGCGTGCCGTAATACTGGCGGGTATACCAGACTTTTTCGAGGGCATCCGGCAGCGAGATCATGGCGGCGATCTCGTTGGAGGTATAACCCTGGTTCATGTAATGCAGGGTCTGGTCGTGGATAAACTTATAGATGGCTGCCGTGTTCAGCAGATATTCATGGATCTCCTCGCCCCAGTGCGGCCAGTTGTGGCTCTGGAACACCACGTCGGTCTTGCTGCAGAAGCGTTGATCTGCCTCGATGATATACTTTGCCCAATCGTTGGCATCGCGCACCTCTGCGCCGCGCAGGGTGTACAGATTATGCAGCGTACCGGTGCAGTTTTCCGCCATCCAGAGGGCGCGGTATTTCGGGAAATAGGCGTTCATCTCGGCAGGGGCTTCGGTGCCGGGGGGCAGCTGGAATTCGATCTCCAGCCCGTCGATGGTCAGCTTCGGAACATCTTCCCCAATCTCATAGGTCGGTGCAATAAGGCTCACATGACCGGTAGACTGTCCCATGCCGATGCCGATGGAGAGTGCTCCTTTCTCCCCTTTTTCCAGCACCGTACCATACTGATACTGCGCACGCCGGGCCATTGCGATGCCGGCATAGACGTTTTCGCGGATGGCGTGTTTCAAAAATCCTTTCGGTGCAAGGATGACCGTTTTGCCCGAGGCAAGCTGTTTGTCGACGGAAAGGCTGGGGTCCGCTACATTGTTCCGGTCGATCGCACCCTCTGCGCCGCCAAAGTGATCCACATGGCTATGACTGTATAGCACAGCTTTGACATCCAGCGGTCCGAACCGGTTTTCCATCAGCGCTTTTGCTGCCTGCATATTTTCTTTGCACATCAGGACATCAAAAATGATCCAGCCGTTGTTGGTGCGGATGAAGGTCGCATTGGCCATATCAAAGCCGCGCACCTGATAGATGCCATCACATACTTCAAACAGACCGGCTTTGGCGTTGAGTTGGGTATTCCGCCACAGACTGGGGTTTACAGTGTCCGGAGCATCCCGGTTCAAATCGCCGTAGCTCTGCAGATCCCATGCAAATTTGCCATCCTCGGCGTAGATGATCTTATCTTCCGCATTGTCCAGCCAGCCGCGTTCTGCGTTGGCAAACTCCCGCCGGTCTGAAAAATCCAGCTTTTCATACCATTCGGCATTCTTTTCTGCCGTGATCGCCGTTGCCTCTTCGATCTCGCCCGGTTGGGGAGAGTCCTTGAAAATATCTGTGATAAAGTTCAGACTGTTTTCATCGGTACTGCCTGCTGCGTGCGCGGTCAGGGATGCGCCGCAGGCGAACGCCGCAACCGCTGAAGTGGAAAGAAAGTTTCTGCGGGTCATCTTCATGGTGGGTTGCCTCCTTTATATCTGGGTTTATTTTACACAGACCGTGGGCGGCTGCCAGCCGCTCAGGGCATTCCAGTCGGGCTTATAGATACGCAGGAAGAGGATGTGCTTTAGGCATCTTATGAAAAACCATTTGACCTTCTATGTTACAGAATACATAGGAAATGCCCGAAAGTCAACGACTTCTGAACTTTAGGCATTAAAGATGTGGCGTTGAACGGAACAAAGCACATCCTTCACGATTACAGCCTTGAGGTGGACGAATACCTTACGATCCATTGCTGCCAGCCGGAACCGGGGTATTGTGCCTGCGTATTGCAGGCAGCAGATCCGTAACCGTTCTTCTTCCGTCTGCGGTTTGTAATCCTTCTTGTGCCGTCCTCGCCGTCTTTGACATGAAAATACCCCCAGAGTATTCAGAGTTTTGTTTTTACTCTGTCTACTCCAGGGGTAGCATATCACTTCACCAGAACGGGGCTGTGTTTTTGTATTGGTTCTATGCGCTCTGCTTTGCAGCCGGAGCGTTTTCCTGGGGGATCGCTTGCCTTATTCTCGGCAAGCTGCAGCTTCCATATGGTCCTTCTCGGTTATCTGGCGGATGACCCGGCAGGGATTTCCGGCAGCCAGACTATAGGGTGGGATGTCTCTTGTCACAACACTTCCTGCTCCGATCACACAGCCTTCTCCGATGGTAACGCCGCCACAAACCACTACGTTGGATGCCAACCAGCAATTATCCTTTATGGTGATGGGTTTGGCATATTCCAGATTATAAATGCTTCCATCTTCTCGCTTTTGGATATTCCGTTCTTCCGGCAAAAGCGGATGCATGGGAGTTGCCAATGTGACATTTGGCCCGATCATCACATTGTCCCCGATATGGACTTCACATACATCTAAGCAGGTGAAATTAAAGTTGACAAAGCTGTACTTTCCAAAGAAGGTATTGCAGCCGTAATCAAAGTAGACCGGTGCCTGCAAATACGGAAACTGCTTTGTTGCAGGCAATAATTTTCGCAGAATTTCGGCTTGTTCTTCCGGTTGGTCCTCATCCGTCCGGTTGTACTTTCTTGCCAATTTGCGTGCATTCAGGCGTAATTGCTCCAGTTCCGGATCGGATGGATCGTATAGCGCGCCATTTATCATTTTCTCTCGTTCTGTCATTTCTGATGCTGCCTCCAAATTGGGTCTTATTGGTCAAGATAAATATACCATACTTGTCAAAAAAGGAACACCTCTATTGCAGCAAAAAACGTCCGGGACCTTATCATAAGAAAGCACGGCAGACTTTGATGGCTCCGGCAGACGGTCAGCTTTTTACCCTGCGGGAATATCCCGTGGTCTATCCGGGCAGTCTGCTGGCCCGCATCCTGACAGGAGGATTCCAGAAATGAGGGAAGAAACGCTTTATGAATTTGTAAACAAGATCCTGGTATTTCGTAGAGAGCGGGTATAAAAATCAGATACAAGACCCAACTAAGAAAGGTGCAGTCCGTGATGTCGAGCTGTACAGCAATTTCAAAACCATTGCCGAAAGTATTCCCGAAACGCCGGTCTTGTTGTATAATGATTCCGGACGGCCCGGCCAAGCGGGGGCTTTGTAAAAACCATGCCCGAAGCCGGTCTGCTGTAGATCATACCCCACAAGGAGGTCTGTTTCATGAATCTGACTCTGCGAAAGGATGCCGATGCCATCATCGCATCCAGCCTGAATGCCGTCCTGCCGGACGAAGCTGTCCGCCGCGCGCTGAAAGCCTTTGCGCCCAAGGGCGGCAGGGTGCTGCTGGTCGCAGCGGGCAAGGCCGCATGGCAGATGGCACACGCGGCAGTGGAAGCGCTGGGCCGTGTGGACGGCGGCGTGGTCGTGACCAAATACGAGCATGTCAGGGGCGAGATCCTGGGAGTAAATTGTTATGAAGCGGGCCATCCGGTGCCGGACGAGAACAGCTTTGCGGCCACCGAGAAGGCATTGGAGCTGGTGCAGGGGCTGACAGCGGAGGATACCGTGCTGTTTCTGCTCTCCGGCGGAGGGAGTGCATTGTTTGAAAAGCCGCTGCTCCCCGGCACAGAATTGCAGGACATCACCGGCCAGCTCCTTGCCAGTGGCGCCGACATCGTGGAGATGAACACCATCCGCAAACGGCTTTCGGGCGTCAAGGGCGGGCGGTTCGCGCAGGCATGCGCCCCGGCCCAGGTGTTCAGCATCGTGCTGAGCGATATTCTGGGCGACCCGCTGGATATGATCGCCAGCGGTCCGGCGGTGCCGGACACCTCTACCTGCGCACAGGCGCTTGCCATTGCGGAGAAGTATCACCTGAAGCTCTCGGAACAGGCAAAAGCTCTTCTGGCGCAGGAAACGCCCAAGATGCTGGACAATGTGACGACCCGGATCACCGGCAGTGTGCGGGAGCTTTGCACCGCCGCCGCTGCCGCCTGCCGGGAGCTTGGCTATGAGCCCGTCCTGCTGACCGACCAGCTCTGCTGTGAAGCCCGGGAGGCGGGCAGCTTCCTTGGCTCCATCGTCCGGACCCACGCGGGGCAGGGAAAAAAGCTGGCCTACATCGCAGGCGGCGAGACGGTCGTCCACCTGACGGGCAGGGGCCTCGGCGGACGGAATCAGGAGCTTGCCCTTGCAGCGGCTCCGGCGTTGGCCGGGCTGGATGCAGCAGTGTTCTCGGTGGGCAGTGACGGCACTGACGGCCCCACCGATGCTGCCGGCGGCTATGTGGATGGTGACACCCTCTCCGCACTGACCGCCAAGGGCTGGAATGTGTTCGACACCCTGCAGAACAACGACGCCTACCATGCACTGAAAGCGGTGGACGGCCTGATCATCACCGGCGCTACTGGCACGAATGTCAATGATGCTGCCGTGGCGCTGGTGGGGGAGGAGTAAAAAATGTGATTCTGGTATGAAAGAGGGGCGGCTTCCATGTACGTCGATTGGGAATACTACAAAATTTTCTATTATGTGGCGAAGTATCAGAACTTTACGAAAGCGGCGCGGGTGCTGGGCAGCAACCAGCCCAACATCACCCACTCGATGAACCGGCTGGAAAGCCAGCTGAACTGTGTCCTCTTTATCCGCTCCAACCGGGGCGTCACCCTGACGCCGGAGGGCGAGATGCTCTACTCCCGCATCGCCTCGGCGGCGGTGCAGATACAGGACGCGGAGGAAGAGCTGAGCGCCAGCGCCACCCTCGAGCACGGCTCCATCAGCATCAGCGCGACGGAGACGGCGCTGAACATCTATCTGGCCGAAAAGCTGCGGACGTTCCACACCGAGTATCCCGGCATCCGGCTGCGCATCTCGAACCACTCCACGCCCCAGGCGGTGCAGGCTGTGAAGAACGGAGAAGTGGATTTTGCCGTCATCTCCACCCCGGCGGAAGTAGAACAGAGCCTGAAGATGGTGGAACTGAGACCGTTTTATGAGGTGCTGGTGGGCGGAAAGACCTTCACTGCGCTGGCCAGCCGGCGCCTGACGCTGAAGGAACTGAGCTGCTATCCGCTCATCTCTCTCGGCGATGAGAGCATGACCCGGAGCTTCTATCGGCAGTTCTTCCTCGACCACGACGCCGTGCTCCGGCCCGACACCGAGGCCGCCACCACCGACCAGATGCTCACGCTGGTGAAAAGTGAGTTGGGCCTCGCCTTCGTGCCCGAACCGATGACGAAAGAGCTTCTGGCCCGCGGCGAGCTTGTCGAGCTGCATCTGCAGGAGATCATTCCCTCCCGCTCTATCTGCCTCATCTACGACCATCACCGCCCGCTGAACACGGCGGCCCGGAAGTTCCAGCAGATGCTGACGAAAGCGGAGCCGGGCCATCCGGCAGCGCCGAATCAGGCGGAGAACGTCTCTTTCATATCCCAATAAAATGATCTGTCGTTGTCCCATACCGGAAAGCCGCGGCCTACAGAGGCTCGGGCCTCATCGAATCCATCTGGCGCAAAAAGGCCGAAGGGAAGGAAAAACAGAATGATAGACAAAATGCTCGTGCGCGGGGCAAAGGTACACAACCTGAAAAACATCGACGTGGACATCCCGCTGAACAGGATCGTGGGCATTGCGGGCGTGTCGGGCTCGGGCAAATCCTCGCTGGCGCTGGGGGTGCTGTATGCCGAAGGCTCCCGCCGGTATCTGGAGGCGCTGTCCACCTATACCCGCCGCCGGATGACCCAGGCTTCGAAAGCCTCGGTGGAAGAGGTGCTGTATGTCCCGGCGGCGCTGGCGCTGCACCAGAGGCCGGGCGTGCCGGGCATCCGCAGCACCTTCGGCACCGGCACGGAGCTTTTGAACAGTCTGCGGCTCATGTACTCCCGCCTCGCAAGCCACCGCTGCCCGAACGGGCATTACATCCCGCCGACGCTGGCTGTCGCGGCGGGCAGGGAGCTGGTCTGCCCGGAGTGCGGTGCGCATTTCTATGCGCCGTCGGCGGAGGAGCTGGCGTTCAACTCTCAGGGTGCCTGCCAGAAGTGCGGCGGCACAGGCAGCGTCCGGACGGTGGACATGGCGTCGCTGGTGCCGGACGACTCGCTGACCATCGACGGCGGCGCAGTGGCTCCGTGGAACAGCCTGATGTGGTCGCTGATGACAGACGTCTGCCGGGAGATGGGCGTGAGGACGGATGTGCCGTTCCGCGACCTGACCGAACAGGAAAAGGACATCGTCTACCACGGTCCGGCAGAGAAAAAGCATATCTTCTACCACGCAAAGAACTCGAACCAGGCCGGCGAGCTGGACTTTACCTATTACAACGCCGTCTACACCGTAGAAAATGCTCTTGCAAAGGTCAAGGATGACAAGGGAATGAAGCGGGTCGAAAAGTTCCTGCGGGAAGATGTCTGCCCCGAGTGTCACGGCTCACGGCTCTCAGCGGCGGCGCGTGCGCCGAAGCTGCGGGGCATCTCGCTGGACGAAGCCTGCCAGATGACGCTGGAAGCCCTCGTGGAGTGGGTGAAGGGCGTGCCGGGCAGCCTGCCGGAAGAGATGCGCCCGATGGCGGAGAGCATCTGCGAGGCATTCGAAAGCACCGCCAAGCGACTGATGGATTTAGGTCTGGGATATCTGACGCTTGACCGCTCGGCCTCGACCCTTTCCACCGGTGAGCGCCAGCGGATGCAGCTGGCCCGGGCCGTCCGCAACCGCACCACCGGCGTGCTCTATGTGCTGGATGAGCCGTCCATCGGCCTGCATCCGTCGAACATCGTGGGCCTGACCGGCGTGATGCACGACCTCGTGGCCGACGGCAACTCGGTCATTCTGGTGGACCACGACACCCAGATCCTGAAAGAGGCCGACTGGGTGATCGAGATGGGGCCGGAAGCGGGAGCGAAGGGTGGACATGTCATTGCCGAAGGGACGATAGCTGATCTGGAGGCAAAGCCGGAGTCCCAGATCGGGCCGTTCCTCTCCGGAAAAGCTGAGACAAAGCTGCGCCGGTGTGCCGGGACAGGGGAGATGTTCGCAGAGGGGGGGATCCATCTCTCCACCGGCAGCATCCACACGGTCAAGCCTTTGGAGCTGGACGTTCCCAAGGGGCGGCTCACCGTGGTAACGGGCGTGTCCGGCTCCGGCAAAACGACGATGGTGCTGGAAAGCCTCGTACCGGCGCTGGAAGCAAAGATAAACGGCAGCGCCCTCCCGACACATATCCGGGAGATCCGCGCCGAGGGCATCGCGCACGTCAAGCTCATCGACGCGACGCCCATCGGCATCAATGTGCGCTCTACCGTGGCGACCTACGCGGGCATCCACGACGAGCTGCGGAAGCTCTATGCCAGATCTCCGGACGCCAGGCAAAAGGGCTTCAAGGCCAGCGATTTTTCCTACAACACGGGCAGTCTGCGCTGCCCGGCTGCGACGGCACCGGTGAGGTGAGCCTGGACGTGCAGTTCCTGCCGGACGTGAACATCGTCTGCCCCGACTGCCGGGGTTCCCGCTACGCGCGGGCGGCTTACGGCGTGAAGCTGATGAACAAGGCGGAGCAGGCCGTCTCCCTGCCGCAGCTGATGGAGATGGACGTCAACTCCGCCCTTGCGTTCTGCGGCGGGATGAAGACAGTGAGCCAGCGCCTGCAGACATTGCAGCAGCTGGGTCTGGGCTACCTGACGCTGGGCGAAGAGACGCCCAGCCTCTCCGGCGGCGAGGCCCAGCGCCTCAAGCTGGCCAGTGAGATCGGCCGCACCCAGACCGACTCGGTGTTCGTTTTCGATGAGCCCAGCATCGGCCTCCACCCGCTGGACGTGCAGGTGCTGCTGCGGGTGTTCCAAGCCCTGCTGGACAACGGCGCGACGGTCGTTGTCATTGAGCACGACCTCGACGTCATCCGCAACGCGGACTATGTCATCGACATGGGGCCGGGCGGAGGCGAGAGCGGCGGCCGCGTCGTGGCAGCAGGCACGCCGGAGGAGATCCGGGAAAATTCGGAGAGTATTACCGGAAGATATTTATAACAAAAAGGGGGCAGGTGCTGCATGGCATCTGCCCCCTTCGTCAATATTCTTATTTACTTTCCGGGACACCGCGCAGTTCGGCACGGAAGCGCTCGGGAACATCTTCTTTCCGGATATTTTTGACGAGATCCGGAAGCTTTGCGGTTTCGCCTACGGGATAGACCATGATGCACTTCCGATGCTTCGCTGACGATCAAAACAAAAAGTTAATTCTCGGAAGAAATATCCTGACCGAAATATTTCTCGCTCAGCTCCTTGAGGGTGCCGTCAGCGCGCAGCTCGTCGATGGCGCTGTTGAGGGCGTCGAGGAAGGAAGAGTCTTCGCTCTTGACGATAGGGATCGCAACGTGAGAAGCATCTTCGGTCTGGGCGACCAGCTTGAAGTCGGCGTCCGGATGGACGTTCAGGTAGTCGTAGAAGGAGACGTTGGCGTTCAGGGTGGCGTCGATGCGGCCAGCGGTCAGCAGCTGGATGGTCTCTTCCAGCGTGTCGATGCCCTGGACGGTCGCGCCGTAGCTCTCGGCCAGCTCCATGTAGGTGGAAGCGAGGCTGTTGGCCGTGGTCTTGCCGGCAAGGTCCTCGAAGCTCTTGATGTCCTCGTTATCCTTGCGGACGGCGAGGGCGGTGTGGATGTAGCCGTAGGGAGTGGTGAAGTCGTAGGTCTTGGCGCGCTCTTCGGTGACTTCGACGCCGTTGCAGACGAGGTCGTAGCGGCCGGCATCCAGACCGGCGAACAGGCTGTCCCAGTCGCTCTCGACGTACTCGGGCTCGACGCCCAGCTTCTCGGCAATGGCGCGGGAGACTTCGACGTCGTAGCCCACGAGGGTGTCGCTCTCATCGTGGAAGCTCCAGGGCTGCCATGCGCCTTCCAGCGCGATGACCAGCTTGCCGTTGGACTGGATGGTCTCCAGCTTGTTGGCGGCGGCAGCGGAAGCAGAAGCTGCGGTGCTGGAAGCAGTGGAGGCGGAAGTGTTGGAAGAGCAGCCAGCCAGCGAGAGAACACCAGCAGCGGCCATGACGCTCATGAGAGAAATAAAGGTTCTGCGTTTCATAGGTGATGATCCTTTCTGTAGTAAAACAAACTTGGGAAAAGCAGGAGAAGGCTCTCCCTTTGGGAGAGCTGGCGCGTGAGCGCCTGAGAGGGCAAGGACGCTGAGGTAGAAGCATAAGTGCGGCGATAGTATCGCTCTGACAAAGAGCCTGCATATCGCTGTGCGGTAACTCGGTCACAGGCGGCTTGCCCTCTCCGTCATTGCTTTGCAATGCCACCTCTCCCAAAGGGAGAGGCTTTAGGCTTCCGCATGGGAGATTTTCTGCAAAAACTCACGGGTCCTTGCCTCTTTGGGATGGGCGAAGAACTCCTGCGAGGGGGCTTCCTCGACCACGACACCGTTTTCCATAAAGACGGTGCGGGACGAGACGTTGCGGGCAAAGCCCATCTCGTGGGTGACGACCAGCATGGTCATGCCCTCCTGTGCCAGCTGCCGCATGACGGCCAGCACCTCGCCGGTCAATTCCGGGTCGAGGGCGCTGGTGGGCTCGTCGAAATAGATGATCTCGGGGCCGGAGGCAAGAGCGCGGGCGATGGCCACGCGCTGCTGCTGACCGCCCGACAGCTGACGGGGGTAGTAGTCGGCACGGTCGGCGAGGCCGACCTTTTCCAGCATCTTCATGCCGACGGCATCGGCCTTTGCTTTGGGCATCCTCCGGGCGACGATGAGGCCCTCGGTGACGTTCTGCAGGGCCGTTTTGTTGCGGAAGAGGTTGTAGTTCTGGAAGACGAAAGCCGTCTTGCGGCGCAGCCGCGCGATGCTGGCGCGGTCGGCGTGGGCGAGGTCGAAGGTCTCACCGTCGAAGGTGAGCTGGCCTGCGTCCGCCGTCTCAAGGAAGTTGAGACAGCGCAGCAGGGTGGTCTTGCCTGAGCCGGAAGGGCCGAGGATGGCCACGACGTCACCCTTTTCCACCGTCAAATTGACGCCGCGCAGTACGTCAAGGCTGCTGGTCGGCTTGGGGGCGCGGCCAAAGATGCCGGGATGGACGCCGGGCTTTGCGTAAGTATGGAAGGATTTGTGGACGCCGCGTATCTCTAACATTGCCATAACAGCCACACTCCTTTCTTACTGGAAGCCGTGGGCGTTGAGCTGGCGCTCCAGCAGCCCTTGCAGCTTGGTGATGACGGTACAGAACAGCAGATACACCACAGCCACCTCACAGTAGATGGGCAGGAAGATGTAGGTGCGGGCGGCGACGCGCTGGCCGGCCATGAACAGCTCCGCTACCGTGATGTTGGAGGCCAGAGAGGTGTCCTTTACCATGCCGATGAGGGAGTTGGAGAGGGCAGGCACGGCGGTGCGCAGGGCCTGCGGCAGCACGATGCGGCGCATGATCTGCCACCAGCTCATGCCGACGCAGCAGCCGGCTTCCAGCTGGCCCTGCGGCACGCTCTCGAGTGCGCCGCGCATGGTCTCGGCGCAGTATGCGCCCTCGTTGAAGGCGAAGGCGATGACTGCCGCCGGGAAAGCGTTCAGCATGATGCCCGCACTGGGCAGGCCGTAAAAGATGATGAAAAGCTGCACCAGCAGCGGCGTGCCGCGGATGACCCAGATGTAGAACCGGGCCAGCTGGCTCAGCACCGGCACTTTGGCGTACTGCACCAGCGCCACGGCCACCGCCAGCACCATCGCCAAGGTGAACGAGACGAGGGTGAGGGTTTTGGTCATGGTGAGGACCGCCGAGAGGATGCGGGGAAGAGCCTCCCAGAGCACGCTGACGGTGCGGTTGGATAAGAGTGTTTCCAGCATGGATACTCCTTTTTCAAAATTTGAATCAACAGACAGGACAAGTGGGTGGACATATTATATACCTTAAAGCAGGGTCAAAGTCAAGAGGAAAAAATGAAAATCCTACAAAACCTACCAGAATACTATAACATGATTTGGGAATGAACGCAAATGGTTTCGAAAAATTGCATGGTATAGACGAAATGGGCGAAAAACAGGTGCTGACTTTGTGCAGAACGGCAGAGTAGTTGACGCGGCAGAAGCTTTCGGGTACAATAGAGCTGTATAAACCTGTAAAGGTACAAACAGGCCGCACGCCCCGCCAGACGGGAGCGCGGCGGATACGGAGGACAAACGTGATGAAACGTATTGGTATTCTGGGCGCTGGAACCTGGGGCATGGCCCTTGCACGGATGCTGACTGTGAGCGGGAATGATGTGCTGGTGTGGTCGGCCATCGAGAGGGAGATCGACAGCCTTTCCACCACCCGCAAGCACCCCAACCTGCCGCAGATGAAGATCCCCGACGAGCTGCGGTTCACCAAGAGCATCGAGGAAGTCTGCAAGGACAAGGACATCCTGCTGTTCGCAGTGCCGTCGGTGTTCGTCCGCTCCACGGCGGCAAAGGCCCGGCCCTATGTGGCCGACGGCCAGATCATCGTGGACGTGGCAAAGGGCATCGAGCCCGACACCCTGTACACCATGACCGAGATCCTGGCCGATGAGCTGGGCAAGGAAGGCGGCCCGAAGGGCGTGCGTCTTGTGGCCCTGTCCGGCCCCACCCACGCCGAGGAAGTGGCCATCGACCTGCCCACCACCATCGTGTCGGCCAGCAAGGATATGGAGGCCGCTGCCTATGTGCAGGAGATCTTCACCAACAATGTCATGCGCGTCTACACCAACGAGGACATCAAGGGTGTAGAGCTGAGCGGCGCCATGAAGAACGTCATCGCGCTGGGCGTCGGCATCTCCACCGGCCTAGGCTACGGCGATAATGCCCGCGCTGCCCTCATCACCCGCGGCATCGCCGAGATCGCCCGTCTGGGCGTGACGATGGGCTGCAATGTCCACACTTTCGCAGGTCTGGCCGGTATCGGCGACCTCATCGTGACCGCCACCAGTATGCACAGCCGCAACAACCGCGCCGGTATCCTCATCGGCAAGGGCGAGACCCCGGAAAATGCCGTCAAGGAAGTCGGCATGGTGGTCGAGGGCATGAACGCCCTGCCCGCTGCGCTGGAACTGGCCGAGCGGTATCAGGTGGAAATGCCCATCGTCCAGACCGTCAACGCCATCGTCAACAAGGGCATGGGTGCGGCAGAGGCTGTCAAGTCCCTGATGGAGCGCGGCCTGAAGAACGAGCTGCCGCAGGGCTACGAAAAATAAACGAAAAGGGGCGGTATCATGCCTTCTACCTACGCACACCGTCGCTTTGGCGCGGATGTTCTGGCCCTGCTGCCGGACGGTCTGCGCGCGACGCTGGAACAGCATCGGGAGCTTTACGACATAGGTCTCCATGGGCCGGACCTGATGTTTTATTACAAGGCCCTGCAGTCGAACCCGGTGAACCGTCTGGGCAACGCCATGCACGAGCAGAAGGGCGAGGTGTTTTTCACCCGCGCCCGCACCGTGGTGGAAAATGCAACGGATAAAAGCGCCGCACTGGCTTATGTGCTGGGCTTTGTCTGCCACTTCGCGCTGGACAGCACCTGTCACCCTTATGTGGAGGCCTATGTCCGGGAGAGCGGTGTGGGACACTGCGAGATCGAGACGGAGTTTGACAACGCCCTGATGCGGGAAGACGGCCTCGACCCCATAAAGTTCTTCACGGCCAGCCACATCAAGCCCAGCCGGGAGCGGGCCGAGGTCATCGCGCCCTTCTACGAGGGCGTCACGGTGGACGAGACGCTGGCGGCGATGAAGGGGATGATAACGGTGCATCATCTTTTGCAGGCGGCGAACCCCGTCAAGCGCTGGGTGGTGCTGACCGGGATGCGCGTCGCGGGCAAGTATGAGTTCATGCACGGCCTTGTGGCGAATCCGCAGCCGAACCCCAAATGCGTCCAGAGCAGCCAGAAGCTCGAAGAGCTGTATAAAACGGCTGTGCCGCTGGCGGTAAGGCTCATCGAAGAGTATGCAGAGAACAAGCCGCTGGGGGCGGAGTATCAGCATACGTTTGGGGAGAACTGAGAGGAGCACCGGATGGAAAAAAGCGGCAAATTCCGCCTGACGAGCTTGGAGCGGAACTGGATCCTGTACGACGTGGGAAACTCGGCCTTTGTGCTGATGGTGGCCACCCTTATCCCCATTTTCTTCAACGCGCTGGCGGCAGCCGGGGGCCTGAGCTCGGTGGAGTATCTGGCTTACTGGGGCTATGCCAGCTCGGCTGTGACCATCATCACGGCTGTTTTGAGCCCGATTTTGGGGACAGTGGCCGACACGAAGGGCTTCAAGAAGCCTATCTTCATACTCTGCGTCTTCGTGGGCATCGTGGGCTGCTGCGCCATGGGCGCGGTGTCGGCGTGGCTGCCGTTTCTGGTCATCTTCGTCATTGCGAAGGTGGGCTTTTCGGGCAGCCTGGTGTTCTACGACTCGATGCTCAGCGACGTGACCGCTCCCGAGCGGATGGACGAAGTGTCCAGCCGGGGCTATGCGTGGGGATACATCGGCAGCTGCGTACCCTTCGTGGTCTGTCTCGGCCTTGTGCTGGGGGCGGGGAGCATCGGCATCAGCCAGATGACGGCGCTGAATCTGGCACTCCTGCTGACGGCGGCGTGGTGGCTGCTCACGACCCTGCCGCTGCTGAAAAGTTATAAACAGCTCTACTATGTGGAGGTGGAAAAGCACGCTGTCCGGCAGAGTTTTGCCCGCATCGGCCATACCCTGCGGCATCTGCCGGAGGATAAGCAGGTGTTCTGGTTTTTGCTGGCGTTCTTCTGCTACATCGACGGCGTGTACACCATTATCGACATGGCGACGGCCTACGGCACGGCGCTGGGCCTGGACACCACCGGTCTTTTGCTGGCACTTCTTGTGACCCAGATCGTGGCGTTCCCGTCTGCCCTCATCTTTGGGCGGCTGTCAAACAAGTACCCCTCGGCAAAGCTCATCCCGGTGTGTATCGCGGCCTACGCGGGCATCGCGGTGTTTGCGTTTTTCCTGACCCGGCAGTGGCAGTTCTGGGTGCTGGCTGTCATCGTGGGCATGTTCCAGGGCGGCGTGCAGGCGCTCAGCCGCTCCCACTTTGCAAAGATCATCCCGCCGGAAAAGTCGGGCGAATACTTTGGCCTCTTCGACATCTGCGGCAAGGGCGCGTCCTTCCTTGGCACCATGATCGTCAGCGTGGGAAGCCAGCTCACCGGCAGCGCCAATGTGGGTGTCGGCTCCCTCATCGTCCTGTTCATCGTGGGATTCGTGCTGTTCAGGGTGTCGTGCCGTCAGAGTGAGACGGCATAACAAACGATCATAAAAATCGGAAACGGAGAGAGCTGTCCTGTACGGCTCTCTTTTTATTGTGTTTTTCAAAAATAGTGCCTATCAAAACGGCATAGTTGCGATATGCAGCTTGCGGAGGGGGCTTGTGCATTCAAAACGCAGACTGTTGTATTTTGTGTAAAACGCAGAAAAGCCGGGCGATTTTTTATGCAGAAAGCCGCCACAAAAATACTAAAACCTCTTGACAAATATAATGGGGGGGGGGTATAATGAATCAGAACAGAGGTTTGCCTTACGCCCGGAAGGAAGAAAATGCGAGCGGGGAAAGACCTCTAAAACAATGTGGAGGTTTTTAATTATGAGACTGGATATGATTTCCCGCCGCCGTTTCCTCAAGAGCGCTGGTGCTGCGGCTCTGGCTGTTGCCGCAGCAGGTGTGCTGTCAGGCTGTGATGGCGGCGACAGCAGCAGTAAGGTTCCCGGTACGGAAGTTCCGGATGTGCCTGGCACGACGAGCAAGTCGGTAAAGATCATCTTTGCTGATGTTGACAATGGCGGTGCAGGCGTTGGAAACGGCGGCGATTATTATGAGCATCCTGTTCTGAAGGATGCCACCGTCGTTGACCCCAAGAGCATTCCTGCGGACAAGATCCCGCAGGGCTATGAGCTGGCCGACACTACTCCGGTCGAGATCATTGACAATGGTAACACGCTTTTGGCTATCGTTAAGGTGAAAAAGACGGTCGATACTTCGATCAATGTCAGAGTTACTTTGCAGCTCATCAACGGTACTGCTGCTGACAACCAGCGCGTGCTGGTTGTTAAGATGCCCGGTGACGCAGCATATATCTCTACGGACGACATCACTCTGCCTGAGGATTTGATTTGGGCACCCGGTATGGAAGGTGGAAAGCGTCCGATTGGCAGGGCTATCTTCCTGGTTCAGAAGGTTTGATTTCCGAATTTGCAGCTCTTTGCAGCTCATAGAGCAACGAAAATTCCTTCAATAATTCCCGATACATACAGAGAGGCTTCCCCTTCGAGGGGAGGCCTTTTTGCGTCCGGGGAGTTATGATTCACAAACCATTCATTGTGTTTTGGCGGGCAGGATGATACAATAGAATCAAAATCCAAAAAATATAAAGGAGCAAGACCATGAAACAATATCCCGGCTACACCCTCGTCAAGCACGAGGACTGCCCCGAACAGCACGGGACGCTGACTGTGCTGACCCATGACGTCAGCGGGGCGGCTGTCCTGCTGGTGGAAAACGACGACGATAACAAGGCCTTCGGCATCGGCTTCGGCACCTTCCCCTCCGATGACACCGGCGTGTTCCACATCCTCGAGCACTCGGTGCTGGCAGGCAGCGAGAAGTACCCGGTGAAGTCGCCGTTTTTGCAGCTGCTCAAGAGCAGCATGGCGTCCTTCCTGAACGCCATGACCTTCCCGGACAAGACGGTGTATCCCTTCGCTACCCCCAACGAGACGGACTTCAGGAACCTGATGGATGTCTATCTCAACGCGGTGTTCTGCCCGCTGGCCATGGTGGACAAGGGCGTGTTCGAGCAGGAGGGCTGGCACCGGGACGAAGACGGCACGGTGAGCGGCGTTGTCTACAACGAGATGCAGGGGGCGCTGGCGACGCCGGACGCACAGCTGCAGAACGCTCTGAGCCGGGCAATGTTCCCGGATACGGCTTACGGCTTTGTCTCCGGCGGCGACCCGGCGTCCATCCCGGCGCTGACCTATGAGAAGTATGTGAGGGTCTACCGCCGCCACTACAGCGCCGACAACTGCTGCATCACCCTCTACGGCAAGATGGACATGGCCGAGAAGCTGGCCTTCCTCGACGAGCAGTATCTGAGCCGTATGCCCAAGAGCGCCAGCCGCCCCCGCCTGACGGTGCAGGACGAGCAGGCCGGTGCGAAGCGGAATATCCCGTACTATACCGAGAAGCCGGAGCCGGACGAGGCTCAGTGTGCGCTGGCGTGGTACACCGGTGCGTTCAGCGACCGGGAGCGCCAGCTGGGCGTGGAGATCCTGCTGGACGCCCTGCTGGGGACGAACCAGGCGCCTCTGAAAGCTGCCCTGCTGGAAGAAAAACTGGGCACGGACATCGACGTGGGCTTCGACGACAGCACGCTGCAGCCGACCTTGGAGCTTGTGCTCCGGGGCGCGACGGAAGAGTCGGCGGGCAAGTTTGCCGCCGCTGTGCGCAAAGCCGTGGACGGCATCCTCGAAAAGGGCATCCCCGAGGAGCTGCTGATGGCAAGTCTCAACTCCACCGAGTTCGCTTCCCTTGAGCGGCCGGGCAGCATCCCGGACGGCGTGCTGGACGCCATCAATGCATCTGCCGGATGGCTCCACACCGGCGACCCGGCCCTGCTGCTCCACACGAACGCTCTGTTCGCTTCCCTGCGGGAGAAGCTGGAACAGGGCTGGTTCAATGAGCTGCTGCGGGAGCTGTTCGCGCCTGCGCCGGTGGAGATCATCCAGGTGCCGACCCTGCCCAGGAAAGAGGAAGAGGGGCGCGCCGCCCGCACCGAAGGCAAGCTGGTGCTGGACCATCCGCTGACAGCCGCCGACCTCGGCGAGGGCAAAAAGCAGACACCGGGCAGCAGGGAGCTGCTGGCGGGTGCAGAACTGCTGCACCACCCCTCGGCAGGCAATACCTACCTGTACCTTTACTATGATCTGGGCGGCATGGCACCGGAAGACATGTCCTGCCTGCAGCTGCTCACGGATGTCATGGATGAGCTGGACACCGAAAAGCACACAGCTCAGGAGCTGAACACTCTGCGGAACACCTGGCTGGGAAGCAGTGGTGCGTGGATGGACTGCTGGACGGGACAGCAGGAAGGCCGGCCCTGCCACGCCAAGCTCACCGTGGGGATGAGCATGCTGGAACGCAGCCTCGAAAAGGCTGTGGAGCTGGGCAGTGAGTGGCTGTATGAGACAAAGTTCAGCGGCCCGCAGGCCGAAGCTGCGATGGAGCGGGTGGCAAGCCAGCAGAAGCTGCTCATGGAGCAGAAGTTCCTGCGGGAGGGCCACGCCTTCGCCGCCATGCGGGCGGCGGCACATTTCTCGGTGGAATCCGCACTGAGTGAGCGCTGCAACGGCGTGAGCTACTACCACTATCTCTGTGAGCTGCTGGAAAAGGCCGACTGGACCGCTCTGGGCAAAAAGATGGAAGAGCTGTGGAAAAGCGTGCTGAAAAAGAACGCCCTGACCGTCAGCCTCCACGGCAGCGACGCGGCGCTGGATACCCTGAAAAAGCTTCTGCCGGGCAGTGCCTTCGCGGCAGAAAAGCGCGGCGAGGCAAAGCCCTGCACGGAGGAGCTGACAGCTCCGGTGAACGAGGCCTTCATCATCGACGGCGGCGTGAACTACGATGTGCTGGTCTGGCCCATGGAGCGGCGGTTGGAGCGGAAGGTGCTGGCCCGGGTGATGAGCTACGAGTATCTGTGGCACAACATCCGCGAGGTGGGCGGCGCGTATGGCACCGGCATGGTGACCCAGAACGACGGCACCGAATATCTCTACACCTACCGCGACCCGCACCTGAAAGAAAGCTATGAGACTTTCGCAAAGGGGCCGGCAGAACTGGCAGGCCGCGACTACACCGAGAAGGACATGAACGAGTTCATCGTGGGCGCGGCAGCAAAGCTGGACACCCCGCGCAAGCCCCGGGAAGAGGCTGCGTCTACCGACTGCAAATATTTCTGCGGCATCACCGACGAGATGACTGCCACCGAGCGCAAGAGCCTGTGCAGTGTGGATGCTGCCGCCCTCAAGGCCGAGGCGGCGGACCTGCCGGCCCGGATGGAGAAGGGCGTGAGGGTGGTCTTCGGCAGCAAGGAGGCTGTGGAGGCCGCAAAGGAGCTGTTTGACCGGGTGGAGACCCTGTAAAAATACGCAGAGAGTCTCCCGGAGACTTTGCGCAGAAAATTGAGTGAAGGATCCCCTGTCTGTGGAAAAGAACACAGGCAGGGGATTTTTGCTGCTTTGAAATATTACTTATAGGATAAAATATGCAGTAAAATACGAATCTGAGGGCGAAAAGTATGTACTCCTGCGGCGGAGAAAAGCGTGGTATCCTTTTGCCAGCGACAGAACGAAAGGAAGTGAGAACACAGGATGGGGCAGGAAAAGCAGGCTGCGGCCAAGGGACAGGAAAGTCTCCGGAAAGCCACCGACACCCTGAGCACCATGCTGGCGCAGGAGGTGAAAGATCTGAACGCCCGCCAGCGCGCGGCCCGCAGAGAGAACAGCACCGACCCCGGCATCATGAAGGGACTGAAAGAAGCGACTGCTGTGCTGAAAGACCTGGCGGGCGTGTCGAAGACCCTGAACGACCAGGGCGTGGACGCAGAAGGGCGGGAATGCGGTGTGGTGCTGCTGCCGCCGGTGGAGGATGTATGAGGACAGAAAATAAGAATGCGGGCGTCGTGTGGAGGCCTCAGCCGAGGCAGATGGAATTTATGCGGAGGCCGGAGCCGGAAGCACTTTACGGCGGCGCGGCAGGCGGCGGTAAGAGCGACGCCCTCGTCATCGAGGCGCTGCGGCAGGTACACATTCCGCACTACCGGGCGCTCATCCTCCGCAAGACCTATCCGCAGCTTTCCGACCTCGTGGACAAGAGTCAAAGCTATTACCGCCGGGCCTTTCCGGAGGCGCAGTACAACGCCACGAGCCATGTGTGGGTCTTCCCCAGCGGGGCGAAAATTTACTTCGGCTCGATGCAGTACACCAAGGACCGGACGAACTATCAGGGCAAAGCCTTCGATTTCATCGGGTTCGACGAGCTGACCCACTTCGAGTGGGAGGAGTACAGCTACATGATGAGCCGCAACCGCCCCACCGGCCCCGGCACCCGGGTGTATCTGCGGGCCACCACCAACCCCGGCGGGGTGGGCCACGGCTGGGTGAAGGCGCGGTTCATCACGCCCGCCCCGCCCGGCACCCCCATCGTGGAGGAATACCCGGTGCGGATGCCGGACGGCACCGAAAAGGTGCTGCGGCGGGCGCGGGTGTTCATCCCGTCCAGCATCTTCGATAACCCCGCCCTTCTGGAAAATGACCCGGACTATCTGGCCAGCCTCGCGGCCATGCCGGAGGCCGAAAAGCAGGCGCTGCTCTACGGCAGCTGGGACAGCTTTTCGGGGCAGGTGTTCACCGAGTGGCGGAACGACCCAAACCACTACGAAGACCAGCGCTGGACCCACGTCATCGCGCCGTTCACCATCCCGAAGCACTGGAAAATCTACCGGGGCTACGATTTCGGCTTTTCGAAGCCGTTCTCGGTGGGGTGGTACGCGGCGGACGAGGAAGGGCGGCTCTACCGCATCAAGGAGCTGTACGGCTGCACCGGACGCCCCAACGAGGGTCTGCGCATCGACCCGGTGGAGCAGGCACGGCGCATCCGGGAGGCCGAGCAGAATGACCCGGTGCTCCGGGGCAGAGTCATTCAGGGCATCGCCGACCCGGCCATCTTCGACGAGAGCCGGGGCGAGAGCATCGCCGCTATGATGGAGCGGGGGCCGAACTTTCTGCACTGGATGCCCGGCGACCACACCCGTCTGGCGGGCAAGATGCAGATGCACTACCGACTGAATTTTGACGGCGAGGGCAGGCCGATGCTGCAGGTATTCAATACCTGCAGGCACTTCATCCGCACCATCCCGAACCTCGTGTACGACGAGAGCAACGTGGAGGACATCGACACCCGGCAGGAAGACCACATCTACGATGAGTGCCGCTATGTGCTGATGGAAAATCCCATTTCGCCGCCCCGGCATACATCGGCCCCGCCGGTGCTGGATGACCCGCTGGAGCTGCATCGGAAGGCGAAATTTCTGAGGGTGTAAAGGCTCTCCCTTTGGGAGAGGCTGGGGGCGGAGAAAAACGATAGCGCCCTGCAACAGAGGGCAGGAAGGAGAAAAACGAATACTATGGATGAAGCAACAAAACTGCCCATCGGGCCGGAAGAGGTGGCTGAGGCTGCGCAGATCTTGCAGCGGTACAAGGCGGGCAAGGCCGCGCTGGACAAGCGCCTGGTGGACAACGAACTGTGGTTCCGGATGGGACACTGGAAGAACTGCCAGAACCCCATGATGGAGGGCAAACCCCAGCCGTCCAGCGGCTGGCTGTTCAACTCCATCGCCAACAAGCATGCCGACGCGATGGACAACTACCCCAGTCCCAACGTCCTGCCCCGTGCCGAGGACGACGAGGCAGCGGCACAGGCGCTTTCCAGCGTGCTGCCCGTGGTGCTGGAACAGGCGGACTATGAGCAGGTGTACAGCGACACCTGGTGGCGCAAGCTCAAGCAGGGAACCGGAGTCAAAGGCGTGTTCTGGGATCCGGAGCAGCGGGGCGGTGTGGGCGAGATCGCCATCCGGCCCATGAACCTGCTGATGCTCTACTGGGAGCCGGGCGTGGACGATATTCAGGAGTCGCCTCACTTTTTCTCGCTGAGTCTGGCGGACTCGAACCAGCTGGAAGAGCGCTGGCCCCAGCTGGCCGGACACACTGCCAGCGTACTGGACGTGCCGCATTACATCCACGACGGCGATCTCGATACCAGCGACAAGAGCGTCGTGGTGGACTGGTACTACAAAAAGCTCTCCCCCGAGGGCAGGAGCGTCCTGCACTACTGCAAGTTCTGCAATGGCGTGGTGCTCTACGCCAGCGAGAACGACCCGGCGCTGGCCGAAAGAGGCTTCTACGACCACGGCAGGTATCCCTTCGTGTTCGATGCGCTGTTCATGGAGGAGGACAGCCCGGCGGGATTCGGGTACATCGACGTGATGAAGGAGTGCCAGACCGCCATCGACAAGATGAACCACGCCATGGACGAGAACGTCCTGCTCTCGTCCCGCCAGCGGTATGTGCTGAGCGACACGGCGGGCGTCAATGAGGAAGAGCTGACGGATCTGTCGCGGGACATTATCCATGTGGTGGGGCGGCTGAACGACGACAGCTTCCGGCCTTTGCAGACGGCGGGTCTGCAGGGCAACAGCCTGAGCTACCGCAACAGCCGCATCGAGGAGCTGAAGGAGATCAGCGGAAACCGTGACATGACCCAGGGCGGCACCGCAGGCGGCGTGACGGCAGCTTCGGCCATCGCGGCCTTGCAGGAGGCGGGTTCGAAGCTCAGCCGGGATATGCTCAAGAGCGCTTACAGGGCATTTGCCAAAGAGTGCTGCCTTATCATCGAGCTGATGAGGCAGTTCTACGACGAGGAGCGCATCTTCCGCATCACCGGCAAGAGCGGCGAGAGCGAGTTCGTCCGCTTTTCGGGCCAGGTGCTCCGCGCCCAGCCTGCAAGAGTCGTGGGCGGCGTGGAACTGGGCAGTCATGAGCCGGTGTTCGACATCGTGGTGAGCGCGGAGAAAAAGTCCACCTTTTCCCGCCTCTCCCAGAACGAGACGGCCAAGGAGTGCTATCAGCTGGGCTTTTTCGCCCCGGCCAACGCCGACGCCGCGCTGGCGGCGCTGGAAATGATGGACTTTGAGGGCATCGAAAAGGTGCGCCAGCGGGTGCGTCAGAACGGCACCCTTGCCCAGCAGCTGGCGCAGATGCAGGCCCAGATGGCCCAGCTGACGGGTCTGCTGGAAGTGCAGAAAAAGTCCGAAGCCCCCAAGCTCAGCGGCCCGGCACAGGAGCTGAGCACGGCTGCGATGGCGAGGGCGATGAAGACGCAGAAAGGAGAAATGAGATGATAAAAGTAAACTACACCGAGCTGGACGGCCCGGCAGGCCCCACCTGCCGGCTGGAAGCTTCGGGCCACGCGGGCTATGCCCCCGCCGGGCAGGACATCGTGTGTGCGGGGGCCAGCACCCTGATGCAGACCCTCTGCGCCCTGCTGGCGGGCGAGGAAGGCACCAGGAGCGGCGTGTGGGACGAGCCGGACGGCCCGCGTCTGGCCGTGACGGCGGCGGCACCCCAGAAGCCGTGGGTGGAGGGGGCGTTCGAATTTGCAAAGGCGGGCTTTGCCCTGCTGGCAGAACGCTACCCGGACAATGTCCGCTTCGCCGATTTGAGCGGACGGGGAGAACAGTCGATGGTGGATCTGCAGCTCTTTGCCTCGGAGGGCGGCGATGCCGCCGCTCCCTCCGCTCCTGCCCTCAGCCATGCACAGGCTCAGCAGGCCATCGCCTCCGGGACGATGAAGGCGGATGAGGGCCGGGAAGCTTCGGATGTGCCGACACCAGCGGCAGTGCAGGAGCCGGAAGAGCGTCCTGCACCGCCCGAACGCCCTGCGACGCTGCCGCTCCCGCCCATCCCGGGCCTGAGAGAGGGCGCGAACACCGTCCGCGCCCTTCACGCCCGCTGGGCGGCGGAAGAGGCGATGCTTCGCCGGGACGTGCCGGATTTTTCGCTCAAGCAGGAGCTGGCGAACCCCGAGATGCGCCGCCTGATGGAGCTGCCCGGGATGCGGATGGGTGACGCCTACCGTCTGGCCCACTACAACGACGCTCTGCGTCAGACCGCCCAGACCGTGGAGCAGGGCGTTGTGGAGCGCATCCGCCAGCGTTCGGCCCGCCCGGCGGAAAACGGCACCAGCCCCGGCGGTGCGGCCATCACCCGGGCCGATGTGGCCAGCATGACCCGCGCCCAGCGTGAGGCACTGGAACGCCGTGCGATGCACGGGGTGAAGATCAGTTTTTAACCTCTCACCGCGTCGGTCTGACTTCGTCAGCGCCTCGCGGAGCTCCCCTGGTAGGGGAGCCAAGAATCGATGAATAACAGAAAGGACAAATGACATGAAAAGCTACAACCTGAAGATGAACCTCCAGCTCTTTGCCGACCCTTCTGCCAGCCTGCAGAACACCACCGGCACCATGACCAACGAGATGAAGACCTTCTACGAGAAGCGCCTTATCGACCAGGCCGAGCCCCGTCTGGTGCATGACCAGTTCGCGGACTACTATCCCGTACCCCAGAACGGCGGCAAGACCATTGAGTTCCGCAAGTACGACAGCCTGCCCAAGGCCGATACCCCGCTGACCGAGGGCGTGACTCCCAACGGCCAGACCCTGAATGTGACCACCATCACCAGCGACCTGCACCAGTACGGCGGCTGGACTCCGCTCACCGATGTGCTGCAGATGACGGCCATCGACAACAATGTGGTACAGGCCACCCGTGTTCTGGCAAGCCAGGCGGGCCGCACCATGGACAGCATCACCCGCGATGTGCTGGCCGGCGGCACCAACGTCATCTATGCGCCGAAGCTTTCCGCAGACGGCACCGAGACTGCCGTCACCAGCCGCAAGGCGCTGGACAAGAGCTGCACCCTGACCCCGAAGTTGTTCTTCCAGGCGGCGGCGCAGCTGGGCGCGATGAACGCTGACCCCATCGGCGACAGCTACATCGCCATCATCCATCCCTACGCCGCCTACGACCTCAAGACCTGCAAGGAGTTCATCGAGGCCCACAAGTACGCCGACCCCGACACCATGTACCGCGGCGAGATCGGCAAGCTGGGCAACATCCGCTTCATCGAGACCAGCGAGGCGAAGATCTGGAAGGACGCTACCTGTCCGGAGGGTCTGGCCGTCTTCGGCACCCTCGTGCTGGGCGCCCACGCCTACGGCGTCACTGAGCTGGAAGGCGGCGGCCTGGAGCACATCGTCAAGCAGCTGGGCTACGGCGACGATCCGCTGAACCAGCGCGCCTCTGTGGGCTGGAAGGGTATGCGCGCTGCCGAGCGTCTGGTGGAGCAGTACATGGTGCGCATCGAGAGCGTGTCCAGCTATTCCACCACTGCGGCGGCAAACTGAGCAGAAAGGAGAAGCTATGGCAGAAAAGAAGAACGTCCGCATCCGGTTGTTCAAAGACAACAGCCGGTACAAGGGCGATCTGTTCGTGAGCGTCAACGGCGTGAACTACAAGATCCGCCGGGGCGTGGAGGTGGAAGTGCCGCCTGAGGTGGCCGAGGTGCTGGAACACAGCCAGCAGCAGGACGAGTACACCGCCGCCCGCATCGCTGCGGCAGAGACTGCGGCCCAGTAAAATAAGACAACGCGGCCCGGCAGAAGCGGCGGAGAAGGCCGCTTCTGCCGGGCCTTTTTGGAAAAAGCGAAAGGAGGCTTTTTATGACGGTAGGAGAAGCGATGGAGCGAGCCGAAGAGCTGCGCCCGGGCAGCCGTGTCGCGGCCCGCACCCGGCAGCGCTGGCTGTGCGAGGTGGACGGGATGCTGCGGGAGAAATTTTTCCGGCCCAGCAGCGCCGACAGCCGGGAGGGCGTGGGCGCGGACATTGCGTGGGACAACGGTCTGCGGGATGACGACGTGCTGCTGGTGCCGCCGCCCTTCGACAGCCTGTACCCGCACTATCTGTGCGCCATGACAGACGCCGCGCTGGGCGAGAACGACCGGTATGCCGGTGAGCAGGCCCAGTACAACAGCATCTTAGCCGAACTGGCCGCGTGGCTGCGGCGGAAGAATCTGCCCGCCCGGGGCTGCAGCTGGCGCTGGTAAGGAGGGAGAAAGATGATACTTTCGAACCGGAACGGCCTGAAAAACACCCGGAACATGCTGCGGGTGTTCGGCGGGCTGAACGAGACGTACAGCTGCACCGAGGCAGAGTACAGCGCGGGCATCAACTTTTCGGCCCGGAATTTCCCGGCCCTGAGCACCCGTCTGCCCCGGCGGAAGCTGCGGGAGGAAGCAGACCTGAACGGGATGTATCACCTGAACGGCCTGTTGACCGTCTGCGGCAGAGACCTCGTCTACACGCCGGACGACAGGGATGAGATGGAAGTGACCCTGAAAGACGCCGTGGAGAACGGCAGGAAAACGCTGGTGGGCATCGGAACGAAGATCCTGATCTTCCCGGACAAGCTGGCTTTCGACACAGCCAGCCGGGAGGTGAGCGCGCTGGGCGCGGTGTGGTCGGGCAAGAACGCCAGCGTGGAGTTTGCACCCTGCGACGCGGAGGGCAGGGTCTACGAGGTGAGCGGCTGCGGCCCTGCTGAGCCCGACAAGCCGACGGACGGACAGCTTTTTCTGCGGGTGGAAGACCCGGAAAAGCCATGGAGCAGCGAGAGCACGCTGGAAGTATATAGTGAGGCGTCCGGAAACTGGTCGGCGGTGGTGCTGGACTACTGCCGCATCTCGGCAAAGGGGGTGGGGACAGACTTTGCGGCAGAGGACACCGTGACCCTCACCGGCTCGGCAGCGGAACAGGCCGGGCAGTGGAACGAGCTGGACGGCGACCGCATCGTCTACGACGCCGGCACAGATGCTCTGCGCGTCAAAGCCGACCCGGGCGGCGAGTGGTTCTATGGCCGTCTGACCCGCACCGGCGCAGCGGTAAGATGGGTGAGTCTGGACGGCAGCGTCAGCCGGGAGTTCGTCTCGGCAGAGGTGGTGGAGCTGGAACGCCGGGTGCCGGATATGGACTACCTGACCGAGTGCGACAACCGGGTGTGGGGATGCTCCAACAAGGAGAACGTCATCTACGCCTGCAAGCTGGGCGACCCCACCAACTGGTTCTCCTACCGGGGCATTGCCGCCGACAGCTATGCCGTGACCGTGGGCAGCGACGGGGCATTTACCGGCGCGGCTACCTGTATGGGATACGCGCTTTTCTTCAAGGAAAACACCCTTCACAAACTTTACGGCTCCAAGCCCTCGGATTTCCAGCTCAGCAGCCTGCGCTGCCGGGGCGTGGCAAAGGGCGCGGCCCGGAGCCTCTGCGTCATCAACGAGACGCTTTATTATCTCTCGCCCGACGGCGTGATGGCCTGGGACGGCAGCATCCCCACCAAAGTTTCGACGGCCCTCGACCCGGCCCGGCTGCGGAACGTGAAGTCGGCGCTGGGCGGCGCGCTGGACGGGCGGTATTATCTGCACCTCGTGCGGGGCAGCGGCGAAGCCCAGGCCGTGCGGCTGCTGGTCTACGACACCGAACGGGGGCTCTGGCAGGAGGAAGATGTCTGCTCCTACGAGATGGCCGGAAGCGGCGGGCAGCTCTATCTCTGGGACGGAAAGGCCATCTGGGCCGCAGATGCGGACCGGGAGGAGAACTGGCAGCAGGCGGGCGGCATCGAGGACGGCGTGAGCTTCGAGCTCGTCAGCGGGGACATCGGGCTGGACGGCCCGGAAGAGCTGTATCTCTCCCGGCTGACGCTCCGGCTCGAGGCCGAGGTGAAGAGCCGCATCGAGGTGGCTGTGAGTTACGACAGCGGAGCGTGGGAGACACTGGCCCAGCTGACCGCCGATGGACGGCGCTGCTTCGATGTTCCGTTTGTGCCGAGGCGGTGCGGGAGCCTGCGGCTCCGGCTGAAGGGCAGAGGTCAGCTCACCCTGCGCAGCCTGACCCGGACGAGCGCCGCCGCGAAGGGCGGCATTCTGGCACAGGAGGTGAACTGAACATGGCAAGTGTCACGGGACTTTCGAAGATCGGACTGCCCCATCTGAGCGAGAACATGGACGCGGAGGATGCCCGCGCCATCCGCAACTACTTATACCAGATGCAGGAGCAATTACAATATGTGCTCTGCAATCTGGACGTGGAAAATATGTCGGAGCCGCTGCGCGCCCGGCTGAACAGCATCCAGTGAGAAAGGAGAATTTATGAGCACTGAGAAAAAGAAAGAACAGCAGCTGCTGGAAGATGTGGCTGCCCAGCCTGCAGCCCAGTCCTCCTACAGCACGGCGGGACTGAACAGCCGCAAAGAGGTGGAGAATGCACTGACAAATGCGGTGTACACCCCCGGCCAGAGCGTCACCGACGCAGCAGCGGACCTGAGAAACTGGCAGCAGAACCGGCCGGGCAAGTATGAGAGCGCCTATCAGGGCCGCATCGAAGACCTCATCGGCCAGCTGCTGGAGCGGAACAGCTTCCAGTACAGCTATGCACAGGACCCGCTCTACCGCCAGTATGCCCAGCAGTACACCCAGAACGCCCGCAACGCCAGCGCGGACGCCGCCGCACAGGCTGCAGCCCTCACCGGCGGCTACGGCTCCAGCTATGCGGCCAGTGTGGCCCAGCAGGCGTACCAGCAGCAGATGGGCGCGCTGAACGATGCCCTGCCGTCCCTCTACCGGCTGGCGCTGGACACCTACAACAGTGAGGGCGACGATGTCGTGACCCGGATCGACCAGCTCAACACGCAGGAGAAAAACGCACAGGCGCAGTATAACGCGGAGCTGTCGGACTATTACAGTCAGCTCGACCGGAAGGGCAGCGCCTATAATGCTGCCTACGAGCAGGACTATGGCCGCTATCAGGACTATCTGGGCCGGCTGGACACCCTGTACGGCTACTATTCCAATCAGGAGCAGCAGGCCATCGCCAAGCGCAAGCAGGCGTTCAATGGTGTGCTGAGCATTCTGGGCGTCATCGGCGACGCGGTGCAGCTGGCCATCACCGGGACCACCGGCATCGGCTCGCTGGTGGGTGCGCTGGCCAACACCGGATACAATATGTACGCGAAAGACCGCGCCTACGCGGCCGAGCGTGCTGACGCTGCGTGGGACCAGCAGATGCAGGAGACCCAGCGGCAGGACAGTCTTGCCCAGCAGAAGTACAAGAACGAGCAGGCGGAGCGGCAGTATCAGGACACCCTGCGCCAGCAGGAGTTCAACAACAATGCGACCAGCGAAAAGCTGAATATCGCCAAGGGCGAATGGGCGCTCAAGCAGTCCAAGGCAGCCCAGAGCGCCCAGCAGGCTGCGGCAAACGCCGGGGCAAAGAGTGCGGGCAGTTCGGGAGGCTCGGGCAGCGGGGCGGTGTTGTCGTCCGGCGGCAGCACCATCGTACCTTACAGCGCCGCCCGCCTCTACCGGCAGGGCAGGAGCGACACGGCCATCCGCAGCGAACTGCTGAAGGAGGGCTACTCCAACGATGAGATCAATAATATCCTGAAGCAGCTGGGAAGCTGAGAAATACGAAAAGGCCGCAGCGTGGAACACGGAAAGGTGTTCTGGGCTGCGGCCTTGAGTCGTTTGAGTTTTATTTATAAGATGGGTGAGGGAGTAAAGGGCGTTGTTGCTGCGATAGACATTCCTAGAGATTGGTTCGAGTCCCACTGGACATCCCCACAAAAGAAAAAGTCCGCTGCATTGCAGCGGACTTTTTAGTGGGGTGCCCAGTGGGACTCGAACCCACGGTCTCCAGATCCACAATCTGGCGCGTTAACCGACTACGCTATGGGCACCATATCAATGCGCCCGAAGGGACTCGAACCCCCGGCCCACTGCTTAGAAGGCAGTTGCTCTATCCACCTGAGCTACGGGCGCACGTTGTTATCCCATTGGGTTCTGATATGGTTTGCAGCTGTGAGTCGAAGCACGCTGCGAGAAGTATAATACCATAGCCCCGGGGTTCTGTCAAGAGAAATCTGAAACTTTTTTGCGCTTTTTGCAAAAGGCTTCTCACAGCAGCCACATCCCCACAAAGCCGAACGTAAGCCCGAAGGCTGCGCCTGCCAGCACATCCCGGACGAAGTGCGCCCCAGAAAGCACCCGCAGCAGACAGATGAGGGCGGCGATGGCCAGCATCACGACGCCGACGGCAGGGTAGAAGTAGAGCCACACCATCCCGAGGACGGCGGCACTGAGTGCGTGGCGGGAAGGGCAGGAATTGCCGTGGGTCTCCTTAGATACCAGTGGCACGAAGCCCGGCTGCTCATAAGGGCGGGGAAAGTTGAGCCTCGCCCGCAGGATGGTTCCCAGCCCGAACGCCAGACCCGGAACGAGAATGGCCCGGGCAATGACCTGCATAAAATCAAGAGCGCCGCCGCCCCGTCCGATGGTGAGCATTGTGAACCACCGGAGGTTGAGCAGCACCAGAAGCACCGGATAGCAGACGAAAGGCACGAGGGGGAGCCAGCGGTTGAGCAGGATGATGCCCTCCCGCAGGGCGGGATGTCCTTCGAGCCAGTCTGTCAGTCGTTTATATCGTTCCGGTGTCATGCAATTCCCTCCCTGAGAGATTCATTCAAAACAGGTGTTGAGGTAGGTTTCTACATCGAAAGGCTCCGGCGTGGAGTCCTTGCGCAGGTAGAGGGGATGGTGGGGGTGGCCCTTTTTGCTGCGGGGGCCGAAGGTCACCCAGGGGATGTTCTTTTCCCGCGTCAGGGCAACCATCTCCCGCATCAGGCCGGGCAGATAGTCCCGCTTTTCAATCAGAGTACCCCATGCGGCCCACATGGTGGGCTCGGTCTGGGCCAGCACGGCCTGCAGCCAGCGGAGGTTTTCGTCGCAGAGGGCGCGGTCGGGCGTTTTGTCCATGTCGTTGGGGTTGGTGGCCCGCTGGGGGTAGACGTTGAACATGATCCAGCTGTCGAAGCCGTTGGCGTTGGCCAGACGCTCGACGCTCTTCAGAGTGGGGTCCAGCGCGCCGGGCTGGGCGGTGCTGGGGTTGATGCCGATGCACACCAGCGGGCGGCGGCCCACCCGCCCCAGCACATAGCGGTAGGGCTGGTAGGTGTGGGGCTCGTAGTACCACAGACCGCCGGGATATTCGTCGGCTTCCAGCCGGGGAAGAGTTTCACAAAGCATAGCTTACCTCACAAGAAACGTGTGTTTCTTTTATCGTACCTTAAAATTTGTGCGAAAGCAACACCTTGCGGCGAGAAAGTCTCCCATAATTTCGATTTTCATGCTATACTATCCTGTAGAGGAAAGTATCCCTCTTCGCTTGCTGAAAAAGCAGAAGGAGTTTTGTTTATGATAGAAGATTACCGCAGCGCCCAGCGTGCGGGCCAGCGCGCCTATCGGGCCAATGTGGCCCGGGGGCAGTCGCCCTATCTCGCGGTACTGGACGACATCCTCACCGATGTGGACATCGTGGCGCAGGAGCCTCTGGGTCTGGTGGACATCCCGGCCGAGAGCATCGTGGGTACCAAGACCGCCGGACGCCACACCGCCTTTGCCTCCAATTTCATGCCTCTTCTGGACGACGACACCGAGTTTGCAGTCAAGTGGTCGAACCTCTGTGACGCCCATCTGGAAGAGGGGATCCACACCCCTATTATTGCCTTCGAATACCTGAACAAATTCTATGTGCAGGAGGGCAACAAGCGTGTCTCCGTCCTCAAATACTATGAGGCCGTGAAAATTCCCGGCACCGTCACCCGGCTCATCCCGGCAAAGAACGACACGCTGGAAAATAAGCTCTATTACGAGTTCCTTGATTTTTACAAGTTTTCCCGCATCAACTACGTCAGCTTCTCCCGGCTGGGGGGCTATGCAAAGCTGCAGGCGCTGGCCTGCAAGGCCACGGGCGAGGCGTGGACGGAGGATGACCGGCTGAATTTCTCGTCCCTCTACACCATGTTCAGCCAGCAGTTCTATGCGCTGGGCGGCGGCTCACTGGGCCTGACGCCGGGCGACGCACTTTTGGTGTACCTGTCGGTGTACCGTTATGCCGATGCCTGCGAGTCCACCCCGACCGAGGTGCGGGAGAATCTGGCCCGCCTCTGGGACGAGGTGAAAATTCTGGCAGAGCCCCACGCTGTGGAACTGCTGCTGGAGCCGAAGCGCAGTTCTGAACCGCTGCTGAGCAAGCTGAATATTTTCAGCTCCCGCCCCAGCGAGCTGCGGGTGGTGTTCCTCCACGAGCACAACGCCCAGACCAGCGCATGGGTGCGCGGACAGGACAAGGGCCGTGCCGCGCTGGTGAAAGCTTTCCCGGATAAGCTCTATGTCAGCTGCCGGGAGAATATCAACCCCGAGGTGGACGCAGAGCAGGTGCTGGAAGAGGTAGCCCACGACCACGCGGACATCGTCTTCACCACCAGCGCCCGGATGCACACCGCCTGCCTGAAGGTCGCGGCCCAGCACCCCAAGACCCGCTTTTTGAACTGTTCCCTCAGTGCGCCCCATCCGCTGGTGCGCACCTACTACCCCCGCACCTATGAGGTGACCTATCTGCTGGGAATGCTGGCGGGCATCGTCTCCCACAGCGACAAGGTGGGCTATGTGGCTGCAAACCCGGTGTATGGTGTGCCTGCGGCCATTAATGCCTTTGCCCAGGGCGTGCGTGCCGTCCGGCCCGACAGCCGGGTGGTGCTGCGCTGGGCCTGCCTGTGCGATGCGGCACACCCGCAGGATTTCTTGGACAGGAAAGACATCGAAGTCTTCTACAGTCAGGACTTCCGGGAGCCGGAAGGAACCTACCGCGATTACGGCCTCTGCCGCCGCCTGCCCGACGGCGTTCTGCAGCCGCTGGGCCTGCCGGAGTGGCGGTGGGACGTGTTCTTCACCGAGATCGTCCGCTCCGTGTTCGCCGGGACATGGGACAGCGCCCCCGGCGGCAGGGCGATCAACTACTGGTGGGGACTCAAGAGCGGTGCCGAGCGGGTGGAATACCCCACCCGGCTGAACGACGGCACCATGCAGCTGCTCAAGATGGCAGAGCGCCAGCTCTGCGATGGGGAGATACAGGTTTTCCCGACCGAGAGCTACAGTCAGGGCCATGCCCTTCACCATGCGGCTTCCGGCATCTATACGCCCAAGGAACTGATGGAGATGGACTGGCTGGAAGAGTGCGTAGAGGGCGAACTGCCCAGCTACGACGAACTGGACGCCAAGACCCGCAGCCTTTTGAACGTCAATGGTCTGGACATCGTAAAGGGAACGCCGCAGTAACAGGCAAAGCCCCAAGGATAGAAAAGAATGGAGCAAAAACATCGTGAAAATACTTGCGATCTCGGATGTGCCGTCCAAACTGCTCTGGGACGAGAGTGTCCGCAAGCGGCTGGAAGGCATCGACCTTATCCTCTCCTGCGGTGATCTGCCGAAAAAATATCTCGAATACCTCACGAACTTCACCACCGCCCCCATCCTGTACGTCCACGGCAACCACGACGGCAGTTACAAGGAATCGGAGCCGGGTGGCTGCATCTGTGTGGACGATGCGGTCTATGTCTGGAAGGGCCTGCGCATCATGGGTCTGGGCGGGTGCAATCGGTACAACAGGGACGATACCTTCCAGTACACCGAGGCTGAAATGCGGCGGCGCGTCCGGAAGCTCTGGCTCGCGGCCCGGCGGGCGGGCGGCATCGACATCCTGCTGACCCATGCCCCGGCATCCGGCCTCAACGACGGCACCGACAAGGCCCACAAGGGATTTCAGGTGTTCAACGATTTGATGGACCAGTATCAGCCCAAGTGGTTCATCCACGGGCATATGCACCTGAATTATGGGGCAAACCTGCCCCGTGTCTGCACCCGGGGCGGCACGACGGTCATCAACGCCACCGAGCGGTACGAGTTTGAGATACCCGACCCCGTTCAGGTGCCGAAGCGGAAGCTGTTCGGGTGGGGATAAAAATCAAAGAAAAAGGAGAATGACAATGGAGATAGAACGCGCCTTGCAGCAGCTGGAATTGCTGCAAAAGAAGCTGTACGCCTACCACTGTGCGGACAGCTCCCTTTATCTGGACGCTGTGACCACCGCGCCCAGCGATACCTCCGAGGGCAGGGGCGTGGCCATGAGCATTCTGGCGGGAGAGAGCCAGAAGCTGATGACCAGCCCCGAGACGAAAGCGCTGCTGGATGAGCTGAGCGCCCGGGCCGGGGAGCTGGACCTCGTCCACCGCCGCGAAGTGGAGGAGCTGCGCCGCAGCTGTGAGCAGCTGACCCGCATCCCGGCGGACGAATATATGGCCTACAAAGAGCTGTGCAACCGGGCGGACGACGTCTGGCACAAGGCCAAGGCGCAGGACGATTTCGCCCTGTTCTGCCCCGTTTTGCAGGAGCTTGTAGACTACAACCGCCGCTTTGCCGGTTATTATGACGCCTCGAAAGCGCCCTATGATGCTCTGCTGAACGAGTACGAGCGCGGCGTGGATAGGAAGATGCTGGACAGCTTCTTTGCGACGCTGCGGGAGGGGCTGGTGCCGCTCATCCACAAAATCGGCGAGAAGCCGCAGATCGACGACAGCTTCCTGCATCAGGAGTACCCGGCAGCACAGCAGAAGGCCTTCGCCGACTATCTGATGGAGGTGATGGGCCTCGACCGCAGCCATTGTGGTCTGGGTGAGACGGAGCACCCCTTCACGCTGGAATTCAACAATAAGGATGTCCGCATCACCACCAACTACGACGAGCACAATGTGGCATCCTCGATGTACTCTGTCCTCCACGAGGGCGGCCATGCTCTGTATGAACTGGGCATCCGGGATGACCTACAGTACACCTGTCTTGCGGGCGGCGTCTCGATGGGCGTCCACGAGAGCCAGTCCCGTTTCTATGAGAACCTCATTGGCCGGTCGCGGCCCTTCGTGGAAGCGATCTATCCCAAGGTGCAGGAGTTCTTTCCCCGGCAGCTGGGCGGCGTGAGCGCAGAGCAGTTCTACCGCGCGGTCAATAAGGCTCAGCCCAGCCTCATCCGCACCGAGGCGGACGAGCTGACCTACTGCCTCCACGTCATGGTACGGTATGAGATCGAAAAGCAGCTCATCGGCGGCACGCTGGAAGCAAAAGATGTGCCGGCTGTCTGGGCGAAGCTTTATAAGGAATATCTGGGCATCGAGGTGCCGAATGACCGGGATGGCTGTTTACAGGACAGCCACTGGTCGGGCGGCGCGTTCGGCTACTTCCCGTCTTACGCGCTGGGCAGTGCCTACGGCGCTCAGATGCTCCGCCGGATGGAGCAGGACGTGGACGTCTGGGGCGCAGCGGCCCGGGGCGACCTCACACCCATCACGGCGTGGCTGCGGGAAAAAGTCCACCAGTACGGCGGGCTGATGGAGCCTGCCGACGTGGTGAAGAATGCCTGCGGCGATTTCAGTGCTGAGGATTATATCCAGTACCTTACCCGAAAGTACACCGAACTGTACGGCTTATAAAAAAGAAAAGGCGTCTGCACAAATGACTGTGCAGACGCCTTTGTTCGTGTTGAGGAACATCACAGCTCCAGCTTGCCGGAGACTTTGTTGATGACATAGTAGGCCATACCCTCTTCAGGCTTGACGTAGACCTTGCAGGACTGGACGCCCACTTTATGGGTGGCGCGGTAGTCGGCCTTTGCGCGCTCGATGACATCGGTGATGTTGTACTGGTTGGTGCCGAACTCGACATAGACCTCCGGGGAGAGCGGGGGACGGCCGCGCCGCTGTGCAGCACCAGAAGATTTGCGCTTCTTCGGCTCTGCCGCAGGAGTCTCAGGAGCAGCGGCCGCTGCGGGGACAGCAGACTTTTTCTCAGACATAGCTTATACCTTCTTTCCTGTATTCCACTGCAAATTGGAAACGTGGATGATTTCCGGGCCGGAAGCTGTATTACCGGTCAGTCCGACCGCTTTCTGTTCGTGCCAACGATTGGAAGCACTATACTTATATAATAGTTATTTCTTTGACGTTTGTAAAGTGTTTTTTGGAAAAAGCATCCCCATATTTCTGCGCCCGGAGCACTCAATTCCGACAAAAAGGGGAAAGAATGCCCGATAAAAAAGAAACTGTCCGGATTTGTGTGCGGCGCAGCGGAGAGAAAAGAAATGCAGCGCGCGGGGAAAAGCAGAAATTTCCGGGGAATTTACCCGGCACAGCAGACCTCGGCCCGCTTCACGACGGGGGCGAGAAGTTCCTCGTCCCAGTCTTCGGCGAGGACAAAAAGGGCCTGATCAATGACCTCCTGTGCGCGGGCGTCCGGGCGGCCCTGTGCCAGCCGGAATACTGCTGCCAGCAGCCGCAGTTTGAGGGTGCGGATGTTCTCCGGCGCGGCCCAGAGCCGGGCGAGGTCGTAGTTGTCGGTGTTGCCGCAGCGCATGGTGCAGATGGCGCAGTTGGGGGCGACGCGGTGCTTTTCCGTCTCGACGATGTGGTACATCCGGCGCAGTGCGTCTTCGGCAGCGTCCGGGTCGGCAGCCAGCCGGAGACCGGAGGTCAGCACACGGTCGGTGTCCTCGGTCTTCGGCTCGTTGACGGTGGAGCGGGCCAGCCCCACCAGCGCCCCTAACAGCGCATCGCGCTGGCGCTGGGCGTCGGTAACGGGGGCAGAAAGAAACTGATTCATAGAGAGTACTCCTTTGGATATGATGTTGTCTCTCTCAGTATACACGCCCGCGGCCCAAAAGGGGAGAGGAAATTTGCAGAAATTTGATGAGTTGTGAGCTGCATCTTGATTTTGGGAGAAAAATCCGCTATAATGACTATGTTGTCTGTAAAATAGAATACGCCGGTGTGTCGGAATGGCAGACGAGGGGGACTCAAAATCCGCTTCATGATTTTTCTTGTCTGTACGAGAAATTCACGAGTGTGCGTTGAATTTTGAAGGTTTGTCGAAGCAGGATTTCTTACATCCCTCCTGAACATCCCTCCAATCTTCAGAAACCGGTACGAATGTCTCAAAATTGAATATCAGCCGATGTGGCGGAATGGCAGACGCAAACGACTCAAAATCCCCTTCGTGATTTTCCGTGTCTGTGCGAGAAATTCACGAGTGTACGTTGGGTTCTGAGGGTTTGTCGGAGCGAGATTTCTTACATCCCTCCTGAACATCCCTCCAATCTCCAGAAACCGGTACTAATGTCCCAAAATTGAATATAAGCCGATGTGGCGGAATGGCAGACGCAAACGACTCAAAATCGTTCGGGAAACCATGTGGGTTCGAGTCCCACCATCGGCACTTCATCATAAAACAGCTTAGGAACGAAAGATTTTAGGCTGTTTTTCTTTTTTGCCCATTTTTTATACTTTGGCGTTTTCTGGGAAGATATTGACGATTGCATTCGCCGAAGATACCTTACTGGAGAAATCCAGATGTGTATAAATGTTGCTTGTCGTGCTGATGTCGCTGTGCCCCAGCCACTCCTGAATCTCCTTCAGGCTCACGCCATTGGCATAGAGCAGACTGGCGCAGCTATGGCGCAGATCGTGAAAGCGGATACGCTTCATCTGGTGTGCGACCAGAAAATCCGGGAAATGTTGGCTCAGGAAATCGGGCCGAATCCGTTTTCCCATCGGGTCTACATAGATATAGTCAAGATAATCGGTGCAATAGCTTTTGCCGCAGACCTTCCGATTCTGCTCCTGCTCCTTTTTCATTTTATTGAGCATCTGCTCACAGGCAGGGATTAGGGGAAGTGTCCGGCAGCTCGACTTTGTTTTTGTCTTATCTCGTGCGATTTCTGTTAGCGTTCCGTTGACCTTTGCGGTCACAACCGTATGCTGAATGCTGATTTTCTTGTTTTCAAAGTCAATGGCATCCCATTTCAAGCCAACAACTTCACTGCGCCGCAGGCCGTAGAATGCAGCCATGATAACGCCAAACTCCGAAGGGTCACCTTGAATCGCTTTGAAAAGCTGCTCCAGTTCTTCACCACTGTAAATCTCCGACTTGAACTTTTCCTTACGAGGACGTTCAACGCGATCTGCCGGGTTGGAACGGATCATGCCGATTTGAAAAGCGTACTGCAAGCATTTGCGGATGTTGGCGTGATAGTGAATGACGGTGTTTGCCGTAAGGCCACGATCCAACTCATGCTGGTAGAAGTCTTGGATGTATTTGGGATGCTGTTCCATATCCTGCAATGTATAGTGGAGCGGTTCAAAATATGGGACGATCTTGTGAACGATTGCTCTTTCATAGCTGGTATAGGTTGTGATTTCCACTCGTGACTTCATCATTTTCAACCAGTCCGTGATGAAGTCGGTGAAAAGTACCGGGGAGTTATCAAGGCAGGGGTCAACTTCTTTGATGGGGCTGACCTTCAGCCAATTATTGTCAACGGCATATTGTAGGGCATCGGTCAACTCCTTGTGCCAATCCAGAAGCTGCTGTACACTGGCCTCCTCCTGCTGACGCTCATAGCGGAAGAACGTTTCCAGATCGCGCGGAGAGAGTGCTTTCAAAGACAGCCGCTTCTTTTCAAAGTATGGGACAACTACTCTTCCCAGATCATAAGCATATCTGCCATAGGTTTCGGGCGGAAGGTTCATCACGCTTTCCCGAAGCCAGCGGTTCAGATATTCCGATACCGGCAGGTCGGAAACCTGCTGCATCGTTTCAGGGTTAAACTCTTTTTGTGTTTTACGCAACAGAGATTCAGCTCTTTTTTTGTTTCCTTTAACAGGAAGTCCTGTGCTGATGGATTTGGTTCTGCGCTTTCCATCTGTGTCTTTCCAGCTCAGAATCATCTGATACATACCGTTTTGTTCTCTTAAATGTCCGGCCACATTTGTCATAGTTATGCTCCTTTCTGTTCGCAGCCAAACGTCCTTTGCTTAGGCATCATAAGTTTAGAAGATTCTGGAGTGTTTTGCAAGGATGGCACAAGGGAGTTTGAAAGGTGCATCCCTCCAAGTTGCCGATCCTGATCGAGCAGGTACTCTACCACGCAGAGTTTTGGTATCTTATAGCTGCGTCCTACACGCGCCGAGTGGATCTTCTTCTGCTTGACCAACAGATACGCATTCTTCCGGCAGATGCCAAGCATTTCCTGAAGATGCTCCACCGTCACCACATCCGGGTAGTCCTTGAACATCGTCAGATACCTCTCCGTCTTTCGGTCAGGCTCTTCCTGAATCAAAGTGCAGGCTGCGATCTCGCTCATTCCTGTCCTCTCTTTCTAGTTCAATATGTCGATTATTCAGCAGAAAATACTATATGTAAAGTGTGATGGTCTTTTTCGGGGACCATCTCACTTGCCAAAGGAGATATTTGAGCTTAGAACTTCATCGGCAGTGCGTCTTTCCTGCACTTGCCGTTGTAGGTGGTGTAGATGGGGTAAACGTACCGCCGCCAGCCCGGAAGCTTGGCGGGGTTATCCCGGCTGACACGGTAGAGCTCCATGGGATGGACGCCGCTCAGCGCACGGACAAGCCGCTCCTCGCTGTACTGCCCATGATACAGCTGCACAAAGTACATCACGCCCCGCAGGACAGCCGCCCGGAAGGAATCCGGTTTGCCCTCCCACGCTTCCACGATGTGCCGCAGAGCTTCGCAGTAGATCTCTTCGCCCAGCTGGTCGTACAGCTTCAGCGCCGTGCCCACGCAGCCGATGCGGTAGTCGCTCAGCTGCATACTGTCGTAGTTGAGGGAAAGCCCCGCCCGGTTAGTGGCTGCGACAAACGCCTTGGAAGGCGCATCGCCGCCCACCACCTTGGCGCGCAGCTTGATGCCCGCCGACAGGGGTGCGGCGTGACCGTTCTGCTCGGCAAAGAGCAGGGCTTCCTGCTCCATCGTCAGACCGGTGTAGACCTTGCAGAGGATCGGGCGGTCCTCGCCGCCGTTGAGGAGGATGCAGCCCTCGATGGTGTGCTGCCCATCCATTACATAGTACCTGCCGTTGCGGAAGCTGACCTTCGGCTCGTTAACGATGTACTCGTTGAAGTCCCTTGCAATCAGCTCCACCCTCTTGCGCTCTACGCCCCGCTGGTAGATCTCGCGGGGATAGATCAGCTTGCTGCTGTGGATGACCGAAAGCTGGTACGGCGGGTTGATACCAATGAAAGTATTGTTGTCGTTCAGGCGCATCGCATTTCCTCCTTGATTCTCCAAATGTACTTCTCGGCTTCCTCTAAGATCTCAGTCACCTGCTGCTTCCGCTTCGGGCTGGTGAGCAGGCTGGGATTGAAGGTGAAGCTATATTCGAGCCGCTGGATCATGGCATGAACCGCGGATTGCAGTTCGGTGTACAGCATCATTTCCTCGATGCTTCCGGCGTTCTCAAAGGACGACCGGATGGGCGTATAGGGGTAGACAGGCGGTTTGCCATCCACCACCTCAGGCGGCGCATAAACCGCCGTAGAGCGCCGGATAGGCTCTATCTGCTGGATGCTGCCCATAGGGTTCAGCGCAAGGCTGATGCGAACCGCATCATCCACCCGGCGCATCTCCTCTGGGGTCAGATGCCCCAGATACTTCAGTGCCCGGCTTTTGTCGATGGTGAAGATCTGCTCTGCCTGCACAACGGACGGCATATTCAACCCTGCGTTTTCCAACAGGCAGTGGGTCGGCTGGTTTACTTTCTTTTCCGCCTTGCTTGTCATGGTCGCAACGATCAGGGTCGGAGAGTGATAATTGCCCACGTCATTCTGAAGAATGACCACCGGGCGGTCACCGTGCTGTTCCGAGCCGGTGCTCGCCCCGAAATGGGTGAAGAAGATGTCTCCGCGTTGGAATTTCCAGTTTTGCTGCAAAATTGTACCTCCATGTTGTTATGTGCAAAGCCCGCTGCCGGATGTTCCGCAACGAGCTTCGTTCAAGGTATGGTGGTATGGTTGGGTCAGCGGTGCATGACCACATAATCATAGCCGCGCCGCATCTGGCAGACGGTGCATGTGTCCATGCTCCGGTCTGGGCTGGGTACAAGCGCGATTTTGAAAGCCTTTGCATCCACAAAGTGCCGCAGACAGGTACCGCAGAGAGTTCGGATGGACTTGACCATCTCAGGGGTCAGCTCCATCTCCTCGTAGATCTCCTGCTCGCGCACCGTGGGGTTCAACTCGTCCATAAAAGTGTCCTCCTATGTATCAAAAGTGGATATTCGGGTAAAGAATAAATAAGAATACGTAAAAACGGGAACTGCCGGATGCGTGGAACGTACCCGGCAGTTCCCGGATCAATATGATTAAAGGTCTCGCATATTCGCCCTCGGCTCCCTGCGAGTGGGGCATGAACATCTGGCAGCGGACTTGTACCGCTTCATTGGCATTTCAGCCACCCCGTCTGCTTTGTGACCGGGCCGCGAATTACGGAAGTATCATTATCGGAGTACCAGATGACGGAACTATTCAGTTTTCAAGGTCCCTGAGGTCGGACGTTTCGCCCTGCGGTGAGTGCCGCTTGGGAAATTGTCCTCTCACTTGGTAGCCGACGAAAATGGTCAAATTATAACCAAAAATCAAAACTTCTTCAAAAAAATAGTGATTTTCATTATTCTCTTATGAATTGCAGGCTGTGAGATATTAAAAACTTTAGAAATTTCGCTCTCGTTGTAACCTTCATAGGCGTAGAGCGTCAAAAGTTTGAGGTCATCTTCCGATAAATTTTCAAGAGCAGACAGCAACCGTTCGTTCTCGATTTCACCGATCCATGCAAATTTGCTCTTAGTTTCGTGATAGGTATCCGTTGTGGTAATGACCTCCTGATAGCGCAACATCAAGGGAGATGCTTCTCCCTCGGAACCTTCATACGCAGGAGCCGTGAATTCCTGCGTCCGCTCAACGAAGGTACGTTTCGAATTGAACTGCTGACGGTCATAGTCGTACATCTTCTGGATGGCCTCTTCCGTCATTCCCGCAACTGCGTACTCGATGCGCAACTTTTCCCAGTGTGCTTCAAACTTCTTCAACTCATAGCCTTTATTAAAAGACATCGTAAACCTCCAAATTTTCGATAAATCGTAAAAAGTCGAAAATTTGGAAGGCTACGGATATTTCGCCGCTTGGGGCATCCACGAAAAACGGACAAACATAAAGCCTGCTCCTTTTTACGGGAGCAGGCTACCTGAAGGCTAAAAAATAGCCGGACAACCAACTAACAGAGCGGTTCTAAAGCAGAATCACTCTATCAGCTGTTGCCCGGCTATTTGGTGCGCGTTTCATACATTGCCTTGCGGCAATGGCCCGTTGCTCGGTGACGAACAGTCCATATTCAGGGTGCAATGCACCCGATTTTTGAAATTGTGGTTTGTCTAAAAAAGTCAGCGTCTGCGGTAGGCTAAGTCAACTGTTGCTATGTTACCGCACTTGAGGCACTTTATGCTGATAGAGCCTGAACAGCTCTCGTTTTTTTGGTAGAGCTTGTGTCCGCAAACCGGACAAAACCTCCAGCCAATGCTGAATTGTGCCTGCTGTATATTGTTCAGCGGTTTACTCTTAAAAGAGCGATTATTTGACCAAGTCATATTATTCTCCAAATCGAATGACGTCCAATGGATGGCAGTGGATGGGTTTTCCGTTGATGACCTGCATCTGCTGTAATCTGATCCTGATCGCAGACCACGATACCCCGATCCGTGCAGCCATCTCCAGAATTCTTTCATAGTTCGGGTCCGATGCGGATTTGTACAGGATTCCATTTGGCAGGCACAG
>OGMX01000162.1_pt1 | contig 55894 bp, 48 predicted proteins | sample 1573351 | NCBI WGS metagenome assembly OGMX01 (sample SAMEA2581926, study PRJEB24529) | metagenome | biome: Human gut stool | place: China | collected 2011 | reverse complement strand
CAAGTATCGTTTGTATCCAAGAATCCCCTGCATTTAGGCATGGGGAGTATGTCAATATACCTCAATTTATCATCATGAGCGGTCTTTTCTTTTGTTCGCAATTTTTAATGGTATTTATCTCTAATACTATGATTTTAGATTTTATCTCTATTGGTGGATTATTAACTATTATTTTAAGCTTGAATATGATTGGCATTTCTATTGTCAGCATTGTTAATATCTTGCCCGCTCTTGTCATTATTTTCCCTATATCTTATTTATTTTCTTTTATTTTTCTATAATATTTTTCTATAAAAAAAGCGAGTCATATGACTCGCTTAAAATGTTTTTACAGATTCTCTTTCTACTAGATTTGGTGGGAATTTCACACTGACATTCAAACTTGGATTTTCCATCAATTTCAAAAGTTGTATAGCCACTGTTTTTCCCATTTCTTTCTTAGGATGAGCAAAAGTTGTTAACCCAATAGCTGACTCTAATTCCAAATCATCAAAACTTATGATCGAAATATCATCTGGTATTTTTTTATCAATCTTAGTAAATAAATCGACTAAATATCTTGCTATCTGGTCATTATAACAAATAATGGCTGTAGCATCATTTAGACGTCTTAAGATTTCACGGTCTAATTCACCATTCATAATAAGTTTGATATCCTCAGTTGTATACCAAAACATATTTTTTTCTGATTGCAATAAATTATGTTTTTTCAAAGCATTAATCGCACCTGAATAACGCAATTGACCTTGCATATCATCAGATTTAAAAATACCAGCAATTTTTTCATGACCATGTTTTATGAGATATTCACCAGCAGATTGCCCTGCTAGATAATCGTCCATACGCACACTTGGTATATTCATTGGCGGATTAGTATCAGCATGGATAAACACACATGGTATTCCTGCTGATTTTATTTTTTGATAAAAATCTGTATTGATATATGGTATACCACTTTTTGATGGCTCAATAATTAAGCCATCAATATTGTTTTTCAACATAGTATCTAAAATATATGCTTCTTTTTCCACTCTATTATAGGTAAAAGCTAACTGCATAAAATAGCCGTTTTTAGTCAATACTTTCTCTATTCCTTGTACAATACTTGGAAAAATATAATCATCTAAATAAGTTAGAACAACACCTATATTTCTTGTTTTTTTCTTTATTGCTGATTTTGAAGCACATACATATGTTCCGCTACCACGTCTTCTCTCTAGCAATCCTTCGCTTTCTAGTACACTAGTTGCCTGTCTTACTGTTTGACGACTAATTGAGAATTTTTTTCCCAACTCATTTTCAGAAGGCAATCTCATGCCTACACTAAATTCTCCGCTTAAAATTTGCTCTCTTATCCAATTCATTAAATCTATATATTTCGGAGCATCTGCCGTTGCCATTTCCACACCGTCCTTCCTTTTATAAATATAACAACTTCTTCTTTTATATTTATATGTGTATCTATATAGTTTACCAAATAACTACTAAATAATACAACTAATTATTAAAAATATTAAGATGGGGAAATATTGTAATATACAACATTCCCCCATTTTTTTACTATATGTGTTTATCCTCTTTTTGATACACTCTTTGCAGTTTCTGTCACATTTAATACAGTCATTAAATCACTACCTTTTGCTGCTTCACTAGCTGCTGCAATAGCGCCTTCTACAATTGGAGCATCAGCTATTTTTACACGTTGATGCAACTGCATAGATAATCCTTCAATCGCTAATCCTGCTGATATGATAGAACTACCTACATCTGTAATGATAATTACACCATTTTGTCCATCATCTGCCTCTTCAATGGCTCGACAAATTTTTGCACTATCTGTGCCAAAACTACCATCAGCAGTACCTCCAGCAGCAATAATTTTCAATTCATTTGGGACTACTTTTTTTGCCATATCTCTAACACCTTCAGCAATGCTTACCATATGTGAGACTATTACTATACCTACCATTATCTTCACCTCTATTTTTTATTTATTACTTTCCATTGAACTCTTAGATGTTAATTTATTTTTATGTTCAGTAATTAATGCTTGCATAATGATAAATATACATAACAATGCACCAACTACGATTTTAGTCCACCAAGCAGACAATGTTCCCTGAAAAGTTATAAAGGTGAGAATTATACCTTGAATTAATACACCAAAAATAGTACCTGGCATAAAAGCTACCCCACCAGTTAATAATGTTCCACCAATGACAGAAGAAGCGATAGCATCCATTTCCATGCCCATTGCATGTAATGTATATCCAGATAACATAGTCCAAGAATATACTACACCACCTAAAGCTGCACAAAAACCACTTATTACATATGCTAAAATTTTAGTTTTTGTTACAGGTAAACCCATTAAGGATGCAGAATTTTCATTACCACCAATTGCAAATATAGTTCTACCAAATTTTGTATATTTTAATACTATAATGGCAATAATTAATACAATTAATGCTACCAAAGCGCCAACAGAAATAAATCCTGTTCCAAACATATTTATACGTTCTGAAGCAATAGCTACATAACTTGGATTATCAATATTAATAGTATCTCTAGAAATAACAGCTGTCATACCACGACAAAAAAACATACCTGCCAATGTTACAATAAAGGGTTGCATCTTAAATACTGAAATTAAATATCCTTGAACAAATCCTATAACAATACCAATTAATAAAACTAAACAGATAACTACAGGTATTGCAAGTTCTGTATTCTGTAATAAATATGCTAAACACATACATACAAGTGCAACAACTGCACCTACAGAAATATCAATACCACCACCACCAGTGATAATTGTAAAAGTTACACCAACAGTAACAATAATTAGAGATGCATTATCAATAAGCAAGTTCCAAAAAACTTGTGGTCTAGAAAAACCATTATACATCGCTATACCAATACCATATAGTACTATGAATAATATTACAGTTACAAAAAATTGAAAATATCTTGAGGCTATTGCGGAATTTATATATTGTTTCATATTCATGCTTTATCCACCGCCTTTACTGTATTTTTTTTGCTCTTATTAAAAATTTCACGGAAATGTTTAGATTGAATTAAACATAAAATAATTACAACAATAGCTTTTACTACTGGTAATTGGTCAGAAGCTACTCCCATTGCATACATAGTAGTTGTTAATGTTTGAATAGTAATAGCACCAATTATACTACCACCAATATAAAATTTACCACCACTTAATAATGTACCGCCTAAAGCTACTGCTAAGATAGCATCCATTTCCATATTTAACCCAGCATTGTTGGCATCTGCTGCACGAATCAAAGAACTTTCAATTAATCCTGAAACACCTGCACAAAAACCAGAAAACGCATATACTAAAAAGATAATTAAAGCAACATTTATACCAGCATATCTACTTGCTGTTGGATTAATACCTACTGATTGAATAAACAAACCAAGAGATGTTTTTTTCAATATAAACACAACTAATGCTATCATTAAAATTGCAATAATAATTGGACTTGGAATTATATTACCTGGAATATTTCCACCAATATAGCTAAATGGTGCATAATAAACTGTTATAATTTGTCCTTCAGTAAGTAACTGGGCAATACCTCTACCTGCAACCATTAAAATAAGTGTTACAACCATTGGCTGTATCTTTATCTTTGCTACTAAAAAACCATTCCACATACCGCAGATAACACCAGCTGCAACAGCTGCAATCATAGCTACAATCATTGGATATTCAGCTACACCATCGCCTCTACCACCAATAAGACTACAACAAACAGCACCTGAAATAGCAACTACTGCACCTACAGAAATATCAATACCTGCTGTAGCAATAACAAAAGTCATACCTAATGAAAGAATAATCAAAGATGATGAACGATTTAAAATATCAAACACACGACCATATAATCTACCATCCTGTGTTATCTCAACATCTAAAAATCCGGGAACAAAAATAATATTAAAAATAACCAAAATTGCTAAAGCAACTAAAGGTAAAAAAATTGAACTAGATTTAAATTTTTTTAATTTATCCATTAAACTTCACCTCCAGCAATAGCTTTCATAATGTTTTCTGAAGTAACTTTGTCGCCTTCTATTTCTGCAACTTTTTTACGATCGCGAATAACTGTTATCTTTGTACAAGTTCTAATCATTTCATCCATTTCACTAGAAATAAATATAACAGACATACCTTTAGATTTAGCTAAAGCTACAGCCATTTTTTGAATTTCACTCTTTGTACCAACATCAATACCACGTGTTGGTTCATCTAATATTAATAAATTAGGTTCTGTTATAAGCCAACGAGCAATAATAACTTTTTGCTGATTTCCACCACTTAAATTACTTACTAATTGTTCTCTATCAGAAACTTTTATTTTTAATAATTGAATACAATCATCTGCAAATACTACCTGTTCTTTATATGGTATATATTTAAACATTCCTTTTTTAGCCTGTAATGCCAAAATAATATTTTCACGAACACTTAATGAACCTATTATTCCTTGTACTTTTCTATCTTCTGGACAAAATGCTATTTTTTCATTCATTGCTTCAATTGGATTTTTTAAATTAACTTTTTTACCATTAATTATAATTTCTCCTTTAGTAATTGAATTTACTCCAAATAGCAATTCGGCTGTTTCTGTACGACCAGAACCTAGTAAACCACCAAGACCAATTACTTCGCCTTTATGTATAGTTAAATCTACATTATTCAATTTACCAGTACAACCGATATTTTTAGCTTCAAGAAATACCTCATCTGATGGTACACTTTTAGCACCCATTTTATCAAATTCTTTTACAGAATCTAAATCTTTACCAACCATTTTAGCAATTAATTCTACCTGTGGTAATTTATCAATATCATATGCTCCAACTAATTCGCCATTGCGTAAAATTGTAATTCTACTACACAATTCATAAATTTGTTCTAAGAAATGTGAAATAAAAATTATTCCCATTCCCTTTTTTTGTAATTGACGAATAATGCTAAACAAACGTTTTGTTTCTTCTTCATCTAAACTAGATGTTGGTTCATCAAGAATTAAAATTTTAGCATCAACATCAACAGCACGTGCTATAGCTATCATTTGTTGAATAGCGACAGAATAATGATCTAGTGTTTTTGTCACATCAATATGAATATTTAGACTATTTAACAGTTCAGCAGAACGTTTATTTATTTGTTTCCAATCAATAAAACCAAATTTTTTAGGTTCACGTCCAATAAAAATATTTTCTGCAACAGTTAAATTAGGGCATAAATTTACTTCTTGATATACAGTAGAAATACCACATTCTTGTGCTTCTTTTGGATTATTTGGTGAAATTTCTTTACCATTTAAAGTAATCGTACCACCATCACGATGATAAACACCTGTAAGAACTTTAATTAATGTAGATTTTCCTGCTCCATTTTCTCCCATTAATGAGTGAATTTCACCAGCTCGTAAAGTAAAATCTACATTAGATAAAGCTTTAACTCCTGGAAATATTTTATCTATATTTCGCATTTTTAAGAGAACATCACCCATATTCTCACCTCATTCAAGTAAAATTTTATACAAAATAAGCCGTACTTGCCGTTCAAGCCAAGTACGGCTTTTTACTATTTCTAGTAATTATTACACAATGAAATTAATATTTTCTTTCTGGTAATGTTTTTTCAGCAACATCTGCTGGGAAGACTCCTTCTTCCATATATACCATTTTATCTACTTGTTCACCATTTAAAATCTTCTTAGCTGTTTCCATGAGCAATGGTCCTTGTAATGGATTGCATTCAACAGTACAATTTGATTTACCTTCAATCATAGCCTGGAAAGCACCTTTTACACCATCAACAGAAACAATTACAATATCTTTACCTGGCTGTAATCCAGCTGCTTCAATAGCTTGAATAGCACCTAAAGCCATATCATCATTTTGAGAGAATAAAATATCGATTTTATCACGACCACCAGATTTTAAGAAAGATTCCATAACTTCTTGACCTTTTTGACGTGTAAATTCACCTGTCTGAGACATTAAAATCTGATATTTACTTGCATCTGGAGATGCTTTCATTGCTTCTTCAAAACCTTCAGAGCGTCCAATTGCTACAGAAGAACCTACAGTACCTTCGAGTACTGCTATATTATATACACTACCACCATCACGAGGTGTTTTATTTTGTGCTTTCATATATTGGTCAATCCATTCAAAAGCTTTTTTACCTTCAGCTTTTGAATCTGTACCTATTTTAGCTACATATAAATCATCACTTACTTTTGCATCACGGTCAACAATAACTACTGGAATACCTGCATCTTTTGCTTCTTGTAAAACAGTATCCCAACCAGTTTCAACAATTGGTGTAAATGCAATTAAGTCTACTCCTTGTGCAATGAAAGAGCGAATTGCTTTTATCTGGTTTTCTTGTTTTTGCTGTGCATCTGAAAATTGGAGATTTATTCCTGCATCTTTTGCTGCTTGTTTAATAGATTCTGTTTGTGCTGTTCTCCATTCAGATTCAGCACCTAATTGAGAATAACCTATTGTAATTTCTTTACCATCTTTTGCGGCTCCACTTTCAGTTCCACTACTAGAACTGTTATCACTTCCACATCCTACACAAAAAGCCAACATGGTAAGACCGGTTAACGCTGCTACTAATCTTTTCATAATTTCACTCCTTAATAATGTTTTATAAAAATTTTATGCTTGTAAATCCACCGGTTTATTTAACTTGCTATTATCATACAACTTTTTGATTAATTTTGCAATAGGTAATATATATTTATTTTAAAATTTTAAAAATATTTCAAAATAAACTACAACTTAAATTATATTTATACTAAAAAATCATAAATTCAATTTATAAACATAACAAAAAAACCTAAAAGTGCATACATTTTATAGTATACATTTTTAGGTTTTTTACATTTTATAAATTATCTAATAACATTTCACCTACGCTATCATACAACTTTGTTGCAACATTTTTAGCATGCATAGTTGCTGAATTTAAACTATATCCTTCAAATTCTTTTATCATAGGCACATCATTTTGAGCATCGCCTATTGTTAAAACCTGTTCAAAGTATTTATCTTTTTGTAAATTCAATAATTCTTTGACTCCTTGAGCTTTATTTATTCCCTTAGCACATATATCTATACAATTTAAATTCATATTAGCTAAGAAAGCTCCTTCAAATTCATTATTTATACGTTTAGCATAATTGTTAGCAATTTCTTCTGTTTCATAGGCTAAACTAATTTGTATTACATTCATTTCAGATAAAGCTTGTTCTACAGTTATTCTTTGAATGATATCTTGATCTTTATATTTTTCAGACTCAAAATACTTTAACAACTGTGATTTAGGGCTATTTATCGTTGTTCTCATTTTTTCTGCTGATGAAAATAAAATATGCCAACTTTCTTTGGCAATATCACTATGAACAAGTTTTTCTAATTGAATTTTATCTAGAGGAAATGATTTTATTAATTTCAAATTCTTATCAAAAATTGTTCCACCATTATTACAAATTACAAAATCATAAGTAAGCTCTTGATTATTTACTTCATGCATTAAAGAATGAACATCTCTACCACTACATAAAACAAAGATATTGCCTTTGCTTCTCCATTCATTTACAGCTTCTATATTTATTTGCGGTATGATATCTTCATGGTGAAAATATAATGTCCCATCAAAATCACTAAATGCAATCTTCACTAAAAACGCCTCACTTTTAATTCATTCCAATACTTTATATTATAAAAAAAAAGCAGACAAAAGTCTGCTTTTTCTTTTTATATTTTATCTATCAAAATGTTTTTGCCATTGATGATGGAAAGTACCTTCTCTATCAATACGTTTATACGTATGAGCACCAAAATAATCTCTTTGAGCTTGAATAAGATTTGCACCCACAACTTTTGTACTCAAACCATCAATATAAGAAATTGCATTTGCAAAAGCTGGTACTGGTACACCTGCTAAAATAGCTTTAGCTACAATCTTTCTTAAACATTGCTGATTATTTTTTACTTTTTCAGCAAAAAATTCATTTTCAATTAAATTATCTAAATTAGGTTCTTGCTGATAAGCATTAGTTATATTATTTAAAAATCTCGCTTGAATGATACAACCAGCTCTGAAGATAGAAGCAATATCACCTAAGTTTAAATTCCAATCATATGTTTCAGAAGCGCTTTTATAAAGAGCAAGACCTTGAGCATATGCTGCAATTTTAGCTGTATATAAAGAACGTCTTACATCTTCTACAAAATCTGCATCAATTTCTACAGGTAATACTTTTTTCATACCACTTTCTGCTAATTGTTGACGTTTTTCATAGAAAGAACTGATATTTCTAGCATTGCAAGCACTTGTCATAATAGATGTATTCACACCTTGTTCTAAAGCAGCTAAGCTTGTCCAACGACCTGTACCTTTTTGCCCTGCACTATCTAAGATTTTATCTACTAATTCGCCTTCACCTAAATCATCTTTTTCTTTAAAGATATCTGCTGTAATACCAATTAAGAAGCTATTTAATTCACCTTGGTTCCATTCATTGAAAATATCTGCAATCTGAGAATTTTCATATCCACCAACATGTTTTAATAATAAATAAGCTTCAGCAATAAGTTGCATATCTGCATATTCAATACCATTATGCACCATTTTTACATAATGACCTGCACCGTTTTCACCAATATATGTGCAACAAGGTTTACCATCTTCAGCTTTAGCGGAAATAGCTTCTAAAACTTCTTTGATTTCTTTATAACTTTCTTTATTACCGCCTGGCATTAATGCTGGACCATTGAGTGCTCCCTCTTCACCGCCAGATACACCAACACCAAAATATTTAAATCCTTTAGAAGTTACATATTCATATCTTCTTTGTGTATCTTTAAAGAAAGAATTACCACCGTCCATGATGATATCTTCTTTATCTAAATAAGGTAAAAGACTTTCAATTACACTATCTACTGCTTTACCTGCTGTTACCATGATAAAGAATTTGCGAGGACGAGTCATACCTTCTACTAAAGATTTTACATCATAAAAAGCTGTTATATTATCATGTGGATGATTTTTAACAAAAGCTTCTGTTAAATCTGGAGTATAATTATATACGGCTACTTTGAAATTATGATTTGCCATATTTAAAGCTAAACAGCTTCCCATTACACCCATACCAATAACTGCTATATTTGATTTCATAAATTTTATTTTCCCCCATTAAAAATTAAAAAAATATATCTATATTGTACAACTGTCTATCAAAAAAAGCTACCAATAAGGTAGCTTTTTTATTTTTCTCGTACAATATATTATCGCATGTCTATAATTCAGCTACTAAATTATTCATAAAATACAATTATCTTCTTTATTTATAATTTATTTGCATAAAATCTTCAAAAACTATCAAAATAAGATTGCATTTAAAATCATTACACCAATAATACCTGCAACAGAAATAATAGTTTCTAAAGCACACCATGTGCGAATTGTTCCCTTTATAGTTAAACCAAAGAACTCTTTAAATAACCAAAATCCTGGGTCATTTGGTGGACTGAAAATTACACTACCTGCACCAACTGCCAATACCATAAGTTCTGGGCTTACACCAGTAAGAGGAATTAATGGTGCTACAATACCACCTGCTGTAAGTGCCGCTACAGTTGCAGACCCAACAGAAGTTCTGATAACAGCAGCAATCAACCATGCCATCAATAATGGAGACATATCTGAACCATGAATTAAACTACCGATATATGTTCCCAATCCACTATCAATTAAAATCTGTTTTAAAACACCGCCACCTGCAACAACAAGTAAAATCATCGCAATAGTTTTTACTGCATCTTCTACACTTGTCATTATTTCTTTCATGGATTTTCCACGATTTAAGCCAAAAGTAAAAATGGCAATGATTACAGAAATAGTAAGCGCTATATCTGGATTTCCTAAAAATACTAAAATATGGTAAATACTATACGTATCATCTAAAGTCATCTTTACAATAGCAGAAGCTGCCATCAATACTACTGGTACTAATGCAGTAAAAATACTAATTGCAAAAGAAGGCATTTCATCTTCTTTGAAAATTTTAGGATTGTATAAACCTTTTGGAATTTCCGGTTTCAAATCTTTAACAAAATTATAATAAAGTGGTCCTGCTAAGATAACGGTTGGCACTGCAATGATAAAGCCATAAATCAAAGTAGTCCCTAAATCTGCATTAAAAATAACTGCAATCGCTGTTGGTCCTGGGTGAGGTGGTAAAAATCCATGTGCTACAGATAAAGAAGCTGCCATTGGAATACCAACTTCTAAAAGATTAACCTTTGCTTCCGCTGCAATCGTAAATACTAATGGAATTAAAAGTACAAAGCCGATTTCATAAAAAAGTGCAATACCTACGACAAAACCTGTTAAACAAACAGCCCAACGAACATTTTTTACCCCGAACATAGAAATCAATGTAGTGGCAATTCTTTGTGCTCCCCCACTATCAGCCATCAATTTACCAAGCATAGCCCCAAAACTTACGACTATTGCCAGACCTCCTAATGTACCTCCTAACCCCTTAGTTATAGATGGTACGATAGCATCTACTGGTAAACCTAAAGCAAAGCCCATAAAAATTGCTACAAAAATTAAAGATAAAAAACTATTTAATTTACACTTTACAATAAGTATAAATAAAATAATAATCCCCACTGCCAATATAGCTAATGGCATAATCAAAACCCTCTCTCTTTATATATTTTTATTATTTATACATTTTATTTTGATACGTAGTTATGCGTGCAAAATCAGGTTGTAACTTTTCATATAAACTGCTATAGATATCAAAAAGTTCTTCATAGACTTCTTTATTTTCTGCTTGTGGTTTATATACTTTCTTCGGTTTAATTAAATTTGCAGTATCTGAGATATCTTTCATCTCACCACTAGCTATGAAACCTAAAACAGCTGCCCCAAAAGCTGCTCCCTCACTATTTTGAGGTAAAGTTATATGTTCGCCAAAGATATCAGCCATAATTTGTAACCATAATGGTGATTTTGTAAAACTACCACTAACGCGAATATCTTTTACCTGACCAAAATCTTTTAAAGCACTTAGTACACAATTTAAACTAAAACATATACCTTCCATGCCAGCTCTAATCATATGAGAACGACTGTGATTTAAGGATAAGCCAAAAAACATTCCACGAAGTTCAGAATTCCAATATGGTGCACGTTCACCTGTAAAAAATGGCAACAACAATAATCCTTCTGCTCCAGCTGGAATTTTAGAAGCTTTAAGCGTCATTAAATCATATGGGTCAATATCAATATCTTCTAAACGATGATTGCTATAATGGCAAACTTTATCGCGAAGCCATCTCATGATGATGCCACCATTATTTATAGCACCACCTGCAACCCACATATCATCAGTCAAGTTATAACACCATGTGCGTCCTAAACTATCCACCTTTGGTGTTTTAGTGAGCATTCTAATTGCTCCGCTTGTGCCGATTGTCGCACTTAACTGACCATCTTCAATAGCACCAATTCCCACATTTACCAATACACCATCAGTAGCACCAATAACTACAGGTAAATTTTCTGGTAAATTCAATCTTTGCGCTGCACTATCTGTCAATTTACTCTGATAAGTTGTAGATACAACAGGTGGTAATTGTTCTCTTGTTATTCCCGCATAATTTAAAATTTCTTCGTCCCAATCCATTTTATGCGCATTATATAAACCACTTGCAGAAGCTGAGGATTTATCAACTACCCACTCACCTGTCATTTTTTCAAAAATATAATCTTTTAAAGAATAGATATATCTCATTTTGGCAAATACATCAGGATAATTTTTTCTCACCCATAAAATTTTCAAAAATGGATAACAAGAATGAGTTGGACAACATGTTCTTTCATAAAAACCTTTTACTAAGGCTTCATCTTTTTTTAATTCATTAACAATACCTACTGAACGACTATCTGCCCAAGTTATCATATTGCTCAATAATTCACGATTTTCATTAGCCGGTGCAAAGCTATGCATAACAGTACTAATAGCTATACCAGATACATTTTTACCTTTATAAATTAAAGTATTAGCTACTTCACGTACAACTTTTTCAATTGCTTTATAGATAATCTCAGGATTTTGCTCAGCCCAATCTGGATATGGTGTTTCTAACGGATAAAATTCATCTGCACTACATAAACTCAATCCATCTTTTTGATAAGCAATCGCTCTAACTCCTGTAGTACCTACATCTACCCCAATCCAAATACAACTTCTTGTATTACTAAAATCCAACATTAAAACCGCCCTTTCCCTAAATCATTATAAATAAACTGAAAAATCATTAATTTATGTAATTTCTTTATTTACTAACACAAGCAAATTATAACAAATAAAACTTTATTATGCAATATATTTTTCATTTTATTTTTCATTTTTGATATTTTTATATCATTTTTATCAATCTTATTCTATACTATCACTATATTTTGTTGTTATAATTACATTAAGAAAGATTTTGAGGTGAATATCATGGAGACAAATACATCTATCTTAACATTAATGCGTAGCAATTATAATAATATGACAAAATCAGAAAAACGCATCATAGATTATATCCTTGCTAATCTAAAAACTGTCATGAGTCAAACTATCTCCGATTTAGCCAGCAATACTCAAAGTTCGGAAATTACTATTTCTCGTTTTTGTAAAAAATTAGGTTTTAGCGGTCTACAAAGTTTAAAAATAGCCTTAGCTAGTGAAGTATATAGCCAAGATGAATTAGTATCTCAAGAAATAAATCCCAATGATTCCTATAAATTAATTGCTGAAAAACTTTTTTCTTCCATCACTGATGGACTGCAAGACACTTTAAAATTAATTGATTTTGAACAATTAGAAAAAGCTGTTCAGTTAATAAAAAATGCTCATCAAATCTGTGTATATGGCTTTGGTAATTCTTTTACAGTCTGCCAAGATATCGAAACACGTTTTATGCGTTTTGGTATTCCTATAAAAGCCTATAATGATTTGCATATGCAAGTTACAGCGTCTTCTCTACTCACAGAAAAAGATTTAATTATCTGCGTATCTCATACAGGCGCCAATATTGACCTTCTGCAAGCTATAGAATTAGCTCACAATAATAATGTTCCTATAATTGCCATAACAAGTTATATGAATTCTCCTCTTTGTAAATTAGCTGATGTTGTTTTGCATGGTATGGGTCGCGAAATCGCCTATAAATCTGAAGCTGTCGCTTCACGATTAATACACATGGCCATAGTAGATATTCTATATATGGGTGTATATCAAAAAAATGTTACAAAAAACTTCACTAATATCAAAAAAATGCGTAATGCTATAGCTAAACGCAGATTGTAATGTACATTTACTTACACTTTTTCCTAAAAAATTTTATAAAATATGTAAAATAATAAAAAAACTACTTGCTAAATACCTATTTTGCTATATAATGTTGAATATTGATTTAGATTTTATATTATTTTAGAGGTATTTTATGAAAAAATATATTATCCAGTATGCAATGATCGTCATTGGTGCTCTTATTTCTGCCATATCATGTAATTTGTTCCTAATTCCTAATCATTTTCTCTCTGGCGGACTTACAGGGATTGCCATTATCCTCCACTATTTATTTGATTTACCTATCGGTATTCAAAATATCATCTTCAATATTCCAATTTTATATATTGCCTATCATTTTTTTGGAAGACTATATTTTTTCAACACAATATTAGGTACAGGTCTATATTCATTCTTCATTGATTTAACATCATTCTTAACACCATATACTCCACTACATAATAATCCTATGTTATCAGCTATCGTTGCTGGTGTAGTTTCTGGTATTGGCTTTGGTCTTATCTTACGTGCTAATGCTAATACTGGTGGTGCCGATGTAATTGCAGCTTTAATCAAGAAACTTTATTCTTATAATATCGGTACAATGATTTTCGCTTTAAATTGTATCATCGTACTTTGTGGTCTTTGTCTATTCAATTTTGAAGTAGCTATTTACACTTTAATCTACATGTACATCATGGGTGAAGTTGATAACCGCATTGTTACTGGTTTCAATAAACGAAAATCCATCATGATTATTTCCGATAAGTCTGAACAAATTGCAGGGCTTATCATGCTTGAATTAGGACGTGGTGTTACCTTAATCAATGGTGAAGGTGGCTATACACATACTAAGAAGAAAATACTTTATATCGTAGTAAATCTTACGCAATTAAGTAAAATTAAAGAAATAGCTTTAAATATAGATAAAAAAGCCTTCTTTATTATCTCTAATGCTTCTGAAGTAAATGGTAAAGGCTTCTCTTACCATTAAATAATAAATAATGACAAAATAAAAAGGATAAGAATTGATTTATTTCAACCTCTTATCCTTTTATTTATATTCGCTCTTATGCTTAAAAAGAAATTATCCTTTTATCCTTGGAAATAAAAATATGCAAATACGATTAGACCTAAAATTATACGATACCAGCCAAATGCTTTAAAGTCATTTGTTCTTACATAACGAAGTAAGAATTTAATAGAAATAATAGAAACTATAAAAGCTACTACCATACCCACTAATAATAGAATAACTTCTTCAAAAGTATAATTAAAACCGAATTTAAATAGTTTTAATGCACTAGCACCAAACATAACAGGAATAGCTAAAAAGAATGTGTATTCTGTAGCTACCACACGAGAAGTTCCAAATAAAATACCACCTAAAATAGTGGAACCAGAACGAGATGTACCTGGCACTAAAGACAATACCTGAAAGAAACCTATTATCAATGCTGTTTTATAATCTAAATAGTCAATATCTTTGATGCTTGGTGTTCTATGTTTATTATAATTTTCAACTATAATAAATAATACCCCATATAAAATCAAAGTGAATGCTACTACTTGTGCATTCATAAAATGCTCTTCCATATAATCATTAAAAGCTAAACCAATTACAGCAGCAGGAATACAGCCAACAATTACTTTTCCCCATAAAGAAATGGTTTGTCTTTTTTTCAAATATGTTTTTCTTTTTGAAAATGGATTTAGTCTATCAAAATTTAAAGCAACTACAGCTAAAATTGCACCTAGCTGAATAACTACTAAGAACATATCCATAAATGCTTTACTTACATTTAAAGACATAAATTCATCAACTAAAATCATATGACCTGTACTACTTACAGGTAACCATTCTGTTAGACCTTCAACAATCCCTAAAACAATAGCTTTTATAATTTCTAGGGTAAACATAAATTATAAAATCCCTCCTATTTGTTTATTATTTTTTCAATATAAGATTTAAAACTGAATTTAAGCTGAAACAATCAATAAAAAAATTTGTCCTAATTCGCAAAAGAGGTCTCTTTGTAGAGACCTCTTTTATATTTTTATTTGATTATCAGCCTTTACCTTTTACGATATCAATTGCATCGAAAAGTTTACTTACAGATTTTTTCTGATAAATACGGGAAATTACTTCACCTATAGGTGGAGCCATAGATACAGAAACAATTTTGCTAGAATGTTTTTCTTCAGGTAATGGAATAGTATTTGTAATAATTAACTCTTCCATTGGAGAATCTTCAATACGCTGAACTGCTGGATCACTTAAGATACCATGAGTACAACAAGCATAAACGGATTTTGCACCATGTTTAACAAGTGCTTTAGCACCTTCACATAAAGAACCTGCTGTATCTACGATATCATCAATGATAACGCAATTCTTATCTTTTACTTCACCAATTAAATTCATAACTTTAGCGCAACCTGGCATTGGACGGCGTTTTTCAATAATAGCAATAGGTGCTTTTAAACGGTCTGCTAAAGCACGAGCGCGTGTTACACCACCAAGGTCAGGAGAAACAACTACTACATCTTCAAGATTTTTAGCTTGGATATAAGCTGCAAGAAGTGGAGCTGCTGCAAGATGGTCTACTGGGATATCAAAGAAACCTTGGATTTGACCTGCATGTAAATCAACAGTGATTACACGGTCAATACCAGCTGTAGTCATAAGATTAGCTACTAATTTTGCAGAAATAGGTTCGCGACCACGAGTTTTACGGTCTTGACGAGAATAAGCATAATATGGTACAACCGCATTAATGCTCTGTGCAGATGCACGACGGCAAGCATCAGCCATAACGAGTAATTCCATAAGATTGTCATTTACTGGTTGGCTAGTTGGCTGAATAATAAATACATCCTTACCACGAATACTGTCACTAATCATTACTTGAGTTTCACCATTATTGAAGTGACCTACAAAAGCATGACATAATTCCACACCGATATACTGTGCTACTTCTTCTGCTAATTTTGGATTTGCATTACCAGTGAGAATACATAATTTTGAGGTATCGAAGTTCATTTTACTCCTCCTGAAATCTGTTAAAAATATAATAAATAATAATAATATATATAGAAATGTAGTTATGCTACATTGCTACCAAAATAAAATATAAATTAAACTATTATACTAACTAAATTTCTTAGTTATTTTCTTTTGTCTTTCCAGCCTTCAATATTTTTCTGTCTTTCACGTGCAATTGCAAGTGCGTTTTCTGGAACTTCTTTAGTAATTGTAGAGCCTGCACCTACATAAGCACCATTATTTACTTTAACTGGAGCTACAAGATTTGAGTTGCAACCAATAAAGCAATCATCACCTATTATAGTACGGAATTTATTTTTTCCATCATAATTTACAGTGATTGTACCACAACCCATATTTACACCAGAGCCCATATCAGTATCTCCAATATAGCTCAAGTGAGGTAATTTAGAGCCTTCACCAATATTAGAATTTTTAACTTCTACGAAGTTACCAATTTTTACTTTATGTGCAAGTTTTGTATTTGGACGAATGTGTACATATGGTCCCATTTTTACATCATCTGCGATTTCACAGTCTTCAGTAAAACTAAACATAGCTTCTACATTATCGCCCATAACTGTATTTTTGAAATGTGAATTTGGTCCAAGTTTACAACCTTCACCAATTTTACTATTTCCTTCAATCCAAGTAGATGGATAGATTATAGTATCTTGTCCAATTTCAACGTCAACATCTACATAAGTGCTATTAGGGTCCATTAAAGTTACCCCTTGAGCCATTAATTCTTTATTTTTGCGCTGACGAATGATTTTTTCAGCATTTGCTAATTGTTCACGAGAATTTATACCTAATGTTTCTTCATAATTATCAGCAATAGAAGCATTTATTTTCTGTTTTTCTTTACGTAAAATAGATAAAACATCTGGTAAATAATATTCGCCTTGAGCGTTATTGTTATTTACTTTTTTCAAGCTAGCAAATAAAGCTTCGGCATCAAAACAATAAATTCCTGTATTGATTTCATTGATTGCAAGTTCACGTTCGCTAGCATCTTTTTGTTCTACGATTTTTTCTACAGAACCATCTACTAAACGAATTACACGTCCATAGCCAAATGGATCTGGCATAAATGTTGTAAGTACAGAGGCTTTAGCTCCTGATTGTACATGTTCTTCATAGAATTTTTTTAATGTAGCACCTGTAACAAGTGGAGTATCGCCACATAAAACCATTATAGCAGTATTTTTATCTTTGATTAATGGTTCTGCCTGCATTACAGCATGACCTGTACCTAATTGTTCTTCTTGTAAAACGATTTCAGCTTTATCGCCTAAAACAGCTTGTACTTGTTCACGACCAAAGCCTACTACAACTATATTACGTGTGGAACCAGCACTTTTAGCAGCATCAAGTACATGTTCTACCATTGGCTTTCCACCTGCACAATGGAGTACTTTTGGTAATTTAGATTTCATGCGAGTGCCTTTACCTGCGGCTAAAATTATGGTAATTAATCCTTCTGATTTCACCTTAAAATTCACTTTCCTTTATTGTATATGTGATGTATTTCTATCTCATTTTATTTATAATTACAAAATAGAAACTTCTTGATGTTTTCATATCAAGCAAACCCCATGCATCCCATGGTTTATTATCTATAAAATTCATTTTGCTATTATCTTAGCAAAAAATCTTATACTGTATATCAAATAAAAACTTATCTAAGTTTATTATATCATATATAAATCATATCTAAAAAAAATCTTTAGCATTTATTTTTTATTTTACATATTGCCATCTTTATCTTCCATACTAAGCAATAAAGTATGTTCAGAACGTTCCATGTGATATTCAGAAGCTTTTTGTGCAGCAACTGCATCACCTTGAGCAATAGTATCTACTATACGACGATGTTCTTCTAAAGTTTCTTCCAAACGACCAGGATAAGCCATGGATTTTGCACGGAAACTTGTTAATTGTTCGCGTAAATTATAAATAATACCTACTAAACGATTATTTCTGCTTGCTTGATATAAAATATCATGGAATTTCGTATCAGCTTCAACGATTTTTTCCATATTTTTTTCTTTTATAGCTTCACCAATGACAACTAATAATCTTTGTAAATGTTCAAGTTCTTCATCAGTGATACGTTCAGCAGCAAGTCCACTAGCTAAAGAATCTAGTGAAGTTCTAATTTCAAAAACTTCATTAATATCTTTAATGGATAAATTGGATACATATGTACCACGGCGAGGCATCATAATTACATAGCCTTCTAATTCCAATTTACGAATTGCCTCTCTAACAGGAGTACGACTAACACCTAGTTGTTCAGCTAAATGAATTTCCATTAAGCGTTCACCTGGTTTTAAAATACCTTTTCTTATAGCATCACGCAAAGTTTCAAAAACTACTTCACGTAAAGGTTGATAACTATCTAACTTTATCGGTGTAAGTTTATTGCTCATGTTTATTCCTCCATTAAAAATTTTTTTCTGCTGTTTCTACAGCAAATACATCTGCATCAAAATCCAACTGTATTTTACTTACTATATCTTTTGCTTTTTGACTATCTTCTACAATGGCAAAAACTGTTGGACCACTGCCAGACATCATTGCAGCCATTGCTCCATAATCAGAAAGTTTTTGTTTTATTTTAGCTATCTCAGGATATTCTGGGATAGTTACATATTCTAAGACATTGCCTAAAGCTTTACAAATACCTTGTAAATCTTTTTTTATTAAAGATTTGCGCATTGCTTTATTATCAGGATGAATTACACTATCTTGCACTTTATGATAATTTTTATATACCCATGCTGTAGATACATCTACTTTTGGTTTTACTAAAACAATATTTGTCTTTGGCATAGCTGAAATTTCTTGTAAAATCTCACCTCTACCAGTTGCTAACATTGTTCCACCCATCAAGCAAAATGATATATCTGAACCTAATTGTTCTGCCATCTTACATAAAGCATTAATGCCTAAATTCATTTCAAATAATTCATTTAATCCTCTAAATACAGCAGCAGCATCTGTGCTACCACCAGCTAATCCAGCAGCTACAGGTATTCTTTTGATTAAATTAATTTCTACACCACTGTTTATCTTATATGTATCTAAAAATAATTTTGCTGCTTTATAAATTAAATTATCTTCTGGCTTTGCTACACCTTTGACATCACCATGAAGTATAATGCCTTCTTCTGCATCAAGTTTAGTAAAAGTCAATGTATCAAATAAATTAATAGATTGCATAACCATACTAACTTCATGATAACCATCTGTTCTTTTGCCTAAAATATCCAAAGTAAGATTTATTTTCGCATTTGCATTTATTGTTACCATCTTATTCATCCTATCAATATCTTGTACTTAAAATACATTACTCATTCTTAAAAGATTTTATCATTCTATCAATAAAAAGTCTACTATCTCATATATTATTGTTAATTCTATCAATTCAAAAATCTTTTTTCTACTTGTACACGAATGTACTAAAAGTACAAAAGGCAAATATTTACCTTCATAAATACTTGCCCTTCATTATTTTACAAATTTATCAATCGCTTCTTTTAATTTATCAATTGCCTCTTGGTCATTTTCTTTTACCGCTTCTACTAAACAATGTTCTATATGGTCTTGCAAAATTATCTTAGAGACATTTTTTATCGCTGAATTAACAGCTGATAATTGAATTAATACATCACTACAATCTCTATTTTGCTCCACCATACGTTTTACTGCACTTAAATGACCAATAGCTCTTGATAAGCGATTTAATACAGCTTTTGTCTGTGTATGCGTGTGTGTATGTCCATGATGAGCATGTACCGTTCCGTCTTCATGAACATGCCAAGCTGAATTTATTTCCTTATCATTATCATTTATTTCCATTTAGCAAAAACCTCACTTTTTTTCTTGAGCATTCTTTGCCAAAAAAATCTCTTTTTGTAATTCGTTAAATTGTTCCATAGACATTACTACAATGTTTTTACCACTACTGCGCTGTACAATCAATGTTTCTTTTTCATCAACAACTTTATCAGCATAAATAGTAAATTCATTTAGTAAATCAGAAGATGATATTGCCATCATATATATCACATCCTTTCCGACTAAAATAATAAAATACAACACAATTTATATTAACAAGAAGAAATTCCCAATCTAGGGTGCTTCACAGGTTTTAAACTACGTTTACGAATAATCGTTAAAGCCTCACTCATGGAAATATCTTCTCGTGAAGAATTTTCTTCAAAAACACAAATAGGATTTTTCACACCTATCTCTGAAGCTGGCATATATACATACTCTAAATTGACATTATCTCCATAAATAACGCCATCACATAAATTAGCTTCAATCAAAGTTCTCATAAAAACCTCTTTACTCTAAAACATATTCTTTCGCCACAATACTGTCGCACAGATACCAGCTAAAAGCACAGCTAAAATACAAATATCCAAAAATGCCAATGGATTTTCTGACATAGGCACTTCCACATTCATACCAAAAAAGCTAGAGATAACAGTCGGTATAGCTAAAATAATTGTCATAGCAGCCAAAAAACGCATTACTAAGTTCAAGTTATTCGACATTATCGAAGAAAAGGTATCAGCAAGCCTAGCCAAAATTGTACTATACATCTCAACCATTTCACGAGCCTGTTTATTTTCAATAATTACATCTTCTAGTAAATCTTCATCTTCTTCGTATAACTTTATAATATTTTGCAAACTGTGATTAGAGCGCAAGCGCATGAGTTTTTCAAGCACTGCACCATTAGAACGCAAAGACGCATTAAAATAAGTAAGTGCTTTTTGTAATTCCAATAAACGTAAAATCTCTCTATTTTCAGTAGACTCACGCAATCTAGCTTCAATTTCATCAGAAAGTTTATCTATTTGACGAAGATATTTCAAATAATATGTAACAGATTTGTACAAAATTTGAAATAAAAAGCGTGTTTTCTTGAAGGTGCGAAAAGAACGATATGTTCTTTCATTAAAATCTGAAATCACAGGCGTATCTTCTAAGCATACAGTGATAATATAATCTGGAGTCAAGATAATCGCTAATGGCAAAGTATCATAAGATTCAAATGTTCTCATCACTGGCACATTAGTCAAAATCATAATCGAATTATCTTCTATATCTGTATGTGAACGTTCCTCATTATCTAGTGCTGAACGCAAAAAATCTGGTTCTACTTGAGTTAAATTACCTACTACTTTCAATTCATAAGGAGTAGGCGCAACTATATTTATCCATGCTCCTTTTTCCAATGATTTTAATGTCAATTCCTTTAAAGGACCTGTTTCCATGGATTTATAGATTTTCAACATTGCGATAGATTTCTCCCTTCTCTAAAAAACCTACCACAATTTATTATTTAACTAAAAATTTTGTAATATCTTTGATAAATAATCGGGTAGGTATCCTCTATATTTATTTTCTTGATAATTTAACTTGTTACTCTCCGGATACTCGTCCATAATTATTCACCAACCTTTGTAATTTAAGATATTGCATAATTAAGTATAATTCATATGATATAACTTATCAAGCATATCAATAACTATAGTTTTTCCTCTCACTTAACTTTTTAAATTAATAGTTGACAACTATAAAAAAAACTTGCTATACTTATATAGCAACTAATGGAGAGGTGTCCGAGTGGTTTAAGGAGCTGGTCTTGAAAACCAGTGATTCCGAAAGGGACCGTGGGTTCGAATCCCACCCTCTCCGCCATTAAATTAAATGATACAGGGAAATATTTCAAAGTGTTTCAAAGTCTTGATAAATCTAGTATTTAAAGGCTTTTTAGTAGTTTGAAGTATTTCCCTTTTTTTCATTGCTTTTAAAAAGTTTGCCCCTTTTAAAAACTAAGGACTTGTAGTTTATTTTTAACTTTATTATTCATAATAATAATTTAATAAATACCATTATTCTCATAAAAATAAATCAAAAGTTTCACTATAATATATATTGATATTAATATACATATATGTTACAATATAAATGCAGATAGAATATCTGTATACTCATGTTACCGAATTAACGTTTAAGCGATATGTGCTATCGCCGGACATGAGGCCGCCTTTAAGGCGGTTTTTTTTGTATAGGAGTATTTTTATATGGACTTATTTGTTTATTCTGATGAATCTGGTGTATTTGATTATAAACATAATAAAATTTTTACTTTTGGTGGCTTAATTTTTATAGGAAAAGAACAGAAAGATATTGCAACTAGAAAATTCCTACATGCTGAACGTTGTTTAAGACAATTTGGTACACATTCATGTAATGAAGAATTAAAAGCCTGCAAAATTACAACTAAGGAAAAAAATAAGCTTTTTAGATCATTAAATAATTTTTATAAATTCGGTGTAATTATTAATCAATCTAAAGTTTTACCAAATATTTTTGAAGATAAAAAAACAAAACAACGTTACTTAGATTATGCTTACAAAATAATATTAAAAAGAAAATTAATTCATCTTATGGACTCTAATGTTATTAATAAAAGTTGTATTGATAATATTAGAATTTTTGTTGATGAACATACAACAGCAACAAATGGAAGATATGAATTAAGAGAAGCAATAGAACAAGAATTAAAAAAAGGCACTTATAATTATAACTATAATACATATTATGAACCTATCTTACCTAGTGTAAAATCAATAGAATTAAAATATTGTAACTCTTCAAAAATTCCTTTAATTCGAGCTGCTGATATTGTTGCAAACAAAATTTATACAACAACTTTAAGAAATGAACTTCATATATTAAAAAATAAATCAACTATGTATATTGAAATATTACCATAAAAATTTCTCATATTCCCAAATTTTATTACTAATTTAAATAAATAAAAACCCATTTTACTAAATTAAAATATATTTCATACTAATTTACAATAAAATATTAAATATAAATACCTTAAAAGTTGTTTTCTTTTAGGGTATTTTTTTATTATATTAAAATTGTAAAATTAAAAATTTAAAAATAGATAAAATCTTTTTCTAAAAACAGATTGACTATAGGGCGACACTATACTTTATAATAGAAAAAAATATTTCAAACCGAGGTTTTTTCTATGTTAAACTTACGTACAATGTATAGATTACGCCGACTTATTAATGTTATGTTACCTGTATTAGCTACGCAATTAGCAATCATTGGCATGAACTTTTTTGACGCTACAATGTCTGGTCATGCCGGTGCAGAACAACTCGCTGGTTCATCTATCGGTGGAAGCCTTATGATGCCTATTATTGCAAGTTCTACAGGTATTTTAATGGCTGCTACGCCTATAATCGCCCATTTGATTGGTAAAAATGAAAAAGATGGCATAGCTACTGTTATTCATTCCGGACTGATTTTATCTATTATTATCGAATTAATTTTACTTTTAGCTTATTTCTTCTTTATTGATGATATTTTAGCTATTTTAACACTTGAACCTGATGTATATTATATAGCTAAATACTATATGTTAGCTTTAATCATTGGTTTAAGTGGTGGCTTATTGACTTTCCCACTTCGTTCTTTAACAGATACTGTAGCAGGCACTGCTGTTTCCATGAAAATTTATCTATTAGCATTACCTATCAATGCCTTTTTAAACTATTGTTTCATCTATGGTAATTTTGGTGCCCCTAAATTAGGTGGTATCGGTGCAGGTGTAGCAACTGCAATCACTTATTATATTTTACTATTTATTTTTATCGCTATAATTATCAATAATCCTCAATTTAAAAATCTAACTTTATTCAATTTTAAATTTTCCTTAAAAAGTATCAAAGAATATTTAGGTATTGGTATTCCTAATGGCATGGGTATTTTTATGGAAGCTAGCTTATTTGGTTTTATCATCATCTTTATCAGTAAATTCGGTACAAATTATATAGCAGCTCATCAAGCAGCTATGAGTTTTTCTAGTGTTTTATATATGTTGCCATTGAGCTTTTCTCTAGCTTTAACAATCATCATTGGTATTGAAGTAGGGGCTAAACGATATTTAGAGGCTAAAAAATATGCTTATCTAGGTTTGATTGTATCCTTCCTTTGCGTATTATCAATTGTCGGCTTAGTATTTTACTTCCGTGATTATATAGCACTTTTATACGCTACAGATATTACTTTATTGACATATATTGCTCATTTCTTAATTTATACGGCAGCATGGCAATTATTCGACGCAATTGCTTGTCCAATCCAAGGTATCTTACGTGGTTACAAAGATGTAAAAGCTGCCTTTTATGTAAGTATGCTTGCTTATTGGGGTATTTGCTTACCTTTAGGTATGTTTCTTGACTATTTCATGACTCAAGGAGCATTTGCTTATTGGCAAAGTATGGTACTTGGTGTTGCTACTTCTGCTGTATTATTATTTTTTAGACTTCGTTACATTGAAAAACGATTTATTTAATAATCATATAAAAAAGGAGAAATTGAATTTAAATTCAATTTCTCCTTTTTTTATTTTATCTTTTATAGCTCTTATTTTTTTGCTAAATCTACCATTAATTTTACTGTAGCTGCTTCTACTGATAATTTTCCTGCTGGTATTACGCCTGCTCTGCAAGCTTTTATACCAACTTCATATCTATCCATATGCACTCCATCAAATAAACATTGTGTAGTACAAACAATTTTTACACCTTGTTTACTAAGTTCTTCAATAGCACCTACAATATCTCTTTGTTTATCTTTGGCAAAAGGTATTCCACCTGCACCATATGCTTCGATAACTATACCTTTATAACCCATTTTAGCTAAATTAAATAAAAGTTCACTATCTAATCCTGGCATGATTTTTATTTGTGCTACTTTTAATTCTAAATCACTATGAACTTTAAAAATTCCATTCACTTGAGGATTTTTATATTCATTCCATTTTATATTATTTCCTTCAAAAGTAGCTACTGGCATTTTATTTATACTTTGAATTGAACGCATATCTTCACTGTATAATTTTTTAGCCCATAAACCTTCTATTATTTGACCGCCACAAACAGCAAATACACCTATTTTTTCTGAACTTGCCATCGCAAAAGCTGCGTTTAAATTAAATTTTGCATCAGTATTTTCTTCTTCAATAGTTAGTTGTGAACCAATTACCACTACAGGTTTTGCTAAATTCTCCAACATATAATGAAGCGCACAACATGTCCAATTCAATGTATCTGTACCATGAGTTATTACAAAACCATCATATTGTTCATATAATTTTTCAATATAACCTGCGATATATTGCCAATCTTCTGGTTGTAGATTTGTGCTATCTAACTGCATGATATCATAACAATCTATATGAGCATAATCTTTTAAATTCGGTACCATCTCTAACATTTCTTTAGCCGTAAATCCTGGTACAAGTCCATTTTCACTAGGACGTGAAGCTATAGTACCGCCTGTTGCTAACCAACAAATTTTCTTCATAAAATCCTCACCATCATTTTAATTCATTATTCATTTCATTATCCAATTCACTTTGATATTGTTCATATGCTTCTATATCATATTTTAGACCAGACAAAGCTCTTTTCGCTATTGCTACAGGGCAATCAGGCGTACAAACTGGACATTTTCCGCATAATTCTTCTACAGCTACTAAAGCTTTTTTTACTTGTTCTACAGTTGCCATATATTTACTCCTAAATCAAATTTCCATCAATTATTTACAATATCTGGAAAATTAGCTCGTAAATAATCACCTACTAATTCTCCGATATGTTTTTTACCTTCAAAATCAGGATGTAAACCATCAGTTGTCATATTATCTGCTAAATAACCTTGTTCGTCCATCAAACCTGATGCCACATCTACATGATACGGTTGTTTTTCTATCCATTCATTTATTTTTAAACGTTCTTTATCCCACCCTTCACTAATATCTAAATTTATAACAGATTTCATTCTTGGTGGATTTACAGAAGTTACTGTTAAAAATACAGGAATAATATTATGTTGCTGACATTTTTGTTTTATCGATGTTAAATTATTGATTACAGTTTCCGCTTTCACCCCCGTACGTATATCATTTATACCCCCCATTATAACCAATATCTTAGGATTAAATGATAATACATCATTATCAAAACGATTTAACATATTTGAAGTTAAATTTCCACTAAAACCAATATTTAATACAGGCAAATTAGCATAAGTTTCCCAATTATATAAAGTTGCACTAGGTGGAGTGCTTACAGCTCCCCCTCCATGAGTGATACTATCGCCTAATGCTGCCACTTTTACATTATCTTGTTTTACAGTGAAATAACTATTTTTAGCTTCAGCTAATTTATGGTTATTTTTGTCATATGCCTGTACATTGAAAAAATAAAGTCCTTTTTTTGTATAAGCTTTATTATCATAATAATCCATACCTTGTGGGCAAGTATATGATGCTATTTTTTCTATATTATTAAAATCATATTTAGGCACATAAAATACATCTATTTTATAATGGTCTGCATTTTTTACAGGCACCCATGAATATACTGGATAAACTGGCATATAATCCATTTTATCAAAATGAGTAGTGATTTTTAGCGGTGATATTTCTACATCTTTTGCCACCAAATATGTAGTATATTCACATCTGCTAAAATCTTCTAATTTATATTCATCACCCTTGTTTTGCCAATTGAGTTTATACATTTCCCCTTTGTGTAATAATCTAGGTTTTGTATAATCTGATACTGGCACTTTATTTTCATCTAAACCTCTGACTTGCCATTTTAAATTCTGTGATAAATCCACTTCACTATTATCTAATTGATAGCCAGATGCATAAATATTATATTTTGTAAATAATACTTCTTGCGTATCTATATTTTTTACAATTAATTCATACATAACAGCATTTGGGATTTCTGGCCAATTTAAAATAGCTGACTTAAACTCTACATTTTCTACTTTATTTTCAGTAGCATTATCTAAAGTTTTACTTGGTATGATATTTTCTTCTTTAGCTAATATTGTAGTTTTCTCTTTTTTATCCGTATCTTTATCAATATTACCTGTATTATCCATTTTATCTGTTTTTATTTTAGCTTCTTTTGTTTGCACTAAAGCTTGTTTAGAAGGAACTTGTGCAAAGGTTAAATTTACATTCATAAAATTTAAAATGCTTACAGCTAATACAGTTCTTATAAAAAATTTTTTTAATTTCACTTTATTCTCCCTACTAAATAAAACAGATAGAAAATTCTTCAATCTTCTATCTGTTTAAAATATTTTTAAGTTCTAATATCTTTTGCGTTTAGATGAAGAAGCAAAGCCCAATTGTTCCCTATATTTCATAACTGTTCTTCGTGATATTTTCATACCATTTTCATTCAAAATATTTGTTAATTGTTGGTCACTAAGCGGTTTTGCTTTATTTTCATTTTCAATGAGTTCTTTTATTTTTGCTTTTACCTTATCAGCGATTATGTCTTCTTCTCCGTTTTGTTTGCTTACACTACCTGCAAAAAACTTCTTTAAAGCCACTATACCATAAGGCATTTCCATATATTTATTAGCAACTGTTCTACTGACAGTTGATTCATGTACACCAATATTTTCAGCAACAGTTTTCATAAGTAAAGGCTTCATATAGGACAAGCCTTTATAAAATACCATTTCTTGTTGTTTTACAATCTCATTTACTACTTTCAATAAAGTTATACGTCTTTGTTCTATACTTTTAATCAACCAAATGGCAGAATTTACATGTTGCTCAATATATTTTTTACTATGCGTATCTAATATATCTCTTTTATAGCAAAGACTGTTTACTCGTAATTTAGGTACATTCGTTTCATTTATAATTACTTCTAACTGTCCGTTAATATCCCTAACTACTACATCAGGTACAATATATTCTAAATTTTCTTTACCAAAAGATGCTCCTGGTTTTGGGTTAAAAGTGCGAATTATATCTATCGCTTCTTGTACTTGTATAGGTTCTACATTTTCTAATGTAGCTATCTCTTTTATTTTTCCCTCAGCTACTTTTGGTAAATATTTATCTATAATAGCTTTTATAATTCCATCATATACATTAATTTTCTTTGCCTGTATAGCTAAACACTCTGGTAAATCTCTCGCCGCAATTCCTATTGGTTCTAATATTTGAATTTTTGCCAAAACATTTTCTATTATCTTTTTATTTATTTTCAATAAAGATGATATTTCAGCTGTACTCACTCTTAAATATCCTGCTGCATCTAATAATCCAATGATATATCTAGCTACTTTTATCTCTTGTTTATCGGTAAAAGTAAAATCCACTTGTTCTGATAAATATTCTTCTAATGTCTGATTATTTCTCGTGAACTCTTTTACTTTAAAATCATCGTCATTTGCTACAGGTTCAGGCTTTTCATCATCTTTGTTTAAGTATTCTAAAAAATCCATAGTTTTATCAAAGTTAGAAGCAGGCTCAAGCTCATGTTCTGAGCTTGAGTCTATTTCTAAAGTCGGATTTTCCATATATTCTTTTTCGATGAGTTCGCCTAATTCATGGGCAGATAATTGTAAAATATTTATGGATTGCTGAAGTTTTGGTGTCATTAACAATTTTTGTTTTAAATTTAACGATAATGACTGCTTCATTGTTTTTTCCTCTTTAAATTAGCATTCAACAGGTTCCATAGCTGCAGCGAGTGCTGCACCAAGTGCAGAACCACCATTTTCTAATACAAGTTCTAATTTATCAGCTTCTTCGCCTAAAATTTCATAAATAGCTTTTTGCATATTGTCTTTTATTGTAGGCATTTTTTCATATACAGAACCATCTACAGCTACAAATTGTTTTGGAATGCCACCATTTGGATATAAATGCCACATAATACCGCAATAAGTAGCAACTACTAATCTTGCAGAACGGCTAGCAATTGTTTCAGCTAAAGCTTTTACCCAAATAGCATCATCTGTAGTTATATCTGCATTGATTTTTGCTTTTAATAAATCACATACTCCATCTAAATTATCGCTGTTATCAGCTAAAATAGTGGATATATCAATACTTGTGAATTCTACTTTGCCAATATTCCAAGCATCATCTAAGCAATAAGACAATAATTCACCCATATAACGACCAGAAACCATTTTTTCTAAGCGTTGTTCATATGGTTTTTCAGATTCCATATCTAATTTGTAATCGTATTTATTGATAGCGAGTTTATTAAATCCACCAGATTCCATATTTATAACCATTGCAGGTTTACCCATACCAGTGAATGTTTCATAATAGCATGTATTATGACCTGTAGCATAGATAGAACCAATATTTACATTACCTAATTTGTATGCAGCTGCTAATAAAACTGCTACTGTATCGTTAATAACTGCTGTTGGTTCAACATTTGTAAGATTTTTACGAGCTAAAGCTGCTTTTAATAAATCATTTACAACTTCGCCTTCAACGCCTTTTGTTGCAAATTCTTTAGTCCAAATAATAAGACGTGCATTATAAATATTTGTCTGAGAAGATGGGAAGGAGAAAGTATGTCCTAATAAGTATTTTTTATCGCGATTGCCATCAACAGCTTCTTCTACCATATCAGCGATAAAATCAAATAATTCATCAGCATTTGCATCAGCGCAAATAAAATCATATTCGCCTGGCACTACTAATGGTTTAGCAACTTTTTTAATAACTTCGAATTTACCTTCACCATCTAAACGAATTAAAACTACACGAAGATTTGTGCCACCAAAATCAAGTGCTAAGTATTCTCCTGTTTCTTTACCAGTAGGTAAACCGATATAAGATGGTAACATACGTAAAGAAGATTCTCCTGTTTCTTTTACGCCATGTTCTATATCATAGCGAAAAGATGCTGCTACATCTTTTATGGCATCGCTATCAAGTGTAAATTCATCAATCATTTCTTGAAATTTTTTGTTATCCATCGAATTATTTTGCCCCTTTTTTATCTAAAAGTGAACTACTCTTCATTAAGAAATGAGAGCTTCTTGGAAAATAATTAGTAATCTAACTATATCTGCCAAGCACTACGGCTAGTCCCTAACCTGAATTTATATAATGATTTACATTTTATTTATCAATATTTTGTATAAATTAGGCAATTTTCGCCCATTAAATTAAAATCTTCCTTTAGGAATTACTTCCATCCAGTTTCCATCTGGGTCATTGATAAAATAAATACCCATTTCTTTATTTTCATAGCAAATGCAACCCATTTTTTCATGGAGTTCATGCGCTTTTTCATAATCGTCTACTTCAAAAGCTATATGGAATGTATTATCACCTAAATTATAAGCTTCTTTTTGACCTTTTATCCATGATAATTCTAATTGATGAGTTGTTTCATCATCGCCCATATAAACTAAAGTAAATTCTGGTGTATCTAAACGGTCTACTTCTTTCAAGCCTAAGGCTTTATTATAAAAATCAATTGATTTTTCTAAATCTAAAACATATATATTACTATGCAAAAATTTGAAATTCATACCCACACCCCATATCTATTGATCTTTTTATATCTTATTTTAGCATAGATTAGAAAGTTGAACAAATACGCTTTGCCTACATAAAAATAAAATAAAATCGCTATTTCCAATATATATCTTCTACTTTTTTTGCTATGATATAATTAATAGTTATGAAATAAATCACAAAAATGACATATTCTTAAGAAGATTAATTAATACAAAAATAAAATTCTAGGAGGCTTTTTTATGAATATATCTGTTCTTGGCTGTGGTCGTTGGGCAAGCTTTCATGCTTGGTATGCCAATCATATTGGTCATAATGTAAAAATCTGGGGTAGAGAAGGCTCTAAACATCTAGAACAACTACAAACTACACATCAAAATGAATACCTTAGTCTATCTCCTGATATTACTTATACAAATGATTTGAAACTCGCATTAAATTTTGCTGATACAATCATCATCTCCATCAGCTCTCAGCAATTGCGAAACCTAGCTAAGGAAATCAAAAAGACTGATTTATATATGCAAAAAACATTTATTCTATGTATGAAAGGTCTTGAAATTTCAACAGGAAAGCGTCTATCTGAAGTATTCACTGAAGAAATTGGCGAAGATTGCCATGTAGGTGTTTGGGTCGGTCCTGGTCATGTTCAAGATTTCTTAAAAGGCATTCCTAATTGCATGGTCATTTCAGCCAAAAATACAGATATCAGTAAACATATTATCAATATTTTTAGCAGTGATTTAATTCGTTTTTACTATAGCGAAGATTTAATCGGTACAGAAATTGGAGCTGCTGCCAAAAATGTAGTAGGTATTGCTGCCGGTATGCTCGACGGTATGCACTACACTAGCTTAAAAGGCGCTCTAATGGCACGTGGTACTTATGAATTATCCAATTTGATCAAAGCTTTAGGCGGAAATAATATGACAGTATATGGTCTTAGCCATCTTGGCGATTATGAAGCTACTTTATTTTCAGCATATAGTAATAACCGTTGTTTTGGTGAAGATTTTGTCTTAAACAAACCATTTAGCAAATTAGCCGAAGGTATTTACACTATGCAAGCTCTCTTAAAACTTGCTGATAAACATCATGTAGAATTACCAATTTGCGCTGTTATCAATGAAATTGTAATCAATCATAAAAATCCTAAAGAAGAATTATTAAATTTATTCATGCGACCTTTAAAAGCTGAATAATACAGGTGGTGAAGCTATGTCAACATTTGCTATTACTTTAAAAAAATTACTTCAAGAAAAAAACATGAAACAAAATGAACTAGCACGTTTAACTAAAATTAATAAATCTTCTATCAGCGAATACTTATCTGGAAATTATCAGCCCAAATATAAAAATATCCTAAAAATAGCTGAAGTCTTAAATGTATCTCCAAATATTTTCTTGGAAGATACTTCTAGCGAAGAAAATGTTAAACGACTTCCTATCTTAGGCAAAATCGCTGCTGGTATTCCCATCTTAGCTCAAGAAAATATTGAAGGTTATTTGCCTTATGATGATAATGATGCTGATTTTTGTCTACGTATCCATGGTGATAGCATGATTAACGCTCGCATCAATGATGGTGATATCGTTTTTATCAAACAACAATCAACTGTAGAAAATGGAGAAATCGCTGCTGTCTTAGTCAATGATAGTGCTACTCTAAAACGTGTTTATTTCGTAGATGATACAGTGCAACTGCGCTCTGAAAATCCTAAATATAAACCAATGATTTTCTCAAAAAATAATTGCGATAATTTCCGCATACTAGGAAAAGCTATCGCTTTATACACTAAATTTTAAATAAAAAAGATGCTTTGAGAATATATATCTCAAAACATCTTTTTTTATTTCATCAAAATAGATTAAATTACAATATATTAATCAACCATTTTCATGCCACATTCTTCCATGAGTTTCTTGGCTTCTACATATTGAGCTATACCTTGAGCTACTTTTTGAGCATCTTTCATAGCTACAACTACAGTAGCTGGTCCATTAACTACATCTCCACCAGAGAAAACTCCATGTCGCATAGTCATACCATATGGTTTTTCACGAGTTTTTACAAATCCATTTTCATCTACATCAATACCGCTTGTAGAGTCTACAATTCTGCTAGCAGGTTTTTGTCCTATAGCAATGATTATTTTATTTGCAGAGAAATATTCACGTCCATCTGTATCTACGACTTTGTCTAATGCTTCATCAAATTCACGTACCGAACATTTTATACCTGTTACTGCATCTTCTCCTGTGATTTCTACAGGACCTCTTAAAGCGTGTATTTCTACGCCTTCTTCTTTAGCTGCATCTATTTCAGATTTTAAAGCTGCCATATCTTCTTCACGACGACGATTTACAACTTTTACAGATTTTGCACCGCAACGCATAGCTGTACGCGCAGCGTCCATAGCAGTATTACCACCACCAATTACCACTACTTCATCGCCTTCTTTGATTGGCACTTCATTAGGGTCAACGCTATTGCTATTGGATAATTCCACCATCTGCAAGAAATATGTTGCTTGAATTACTCCTTTTAATTTAGCACCATCTATTGGTAAAGATTTAGATAAAGCATTACCAGTACCGATAAAAATAGCATCAAAGCCCTGATTAAATAATTCATCTACTGTAATTTCTGTGCCTACCATGATATTTAATTTAAAATCTACGCCTAATTTTTTAATGCGTTTTACTTCACGACGAACTACTTGTTTTGGTAAGCGAAATTCAGGAATACCGTACATCAATACTCCACCAGCTTCTGGCTGAGAATCAAATACTGTTACCTTAAATCCCATTTTAGCTAAATCCCCAGCTACTGTAAGACCAGCAGGGCCTGAACCAATTACTGCAATATTTCCAGGCTGAGATTTCGCTACATTTGGAGCCACTAATTCAAGTTCTCCATCCATGTCAGCAATGAATCGCTCTAATTTACCAATTTTTATTCCTTGACCTTTACGTCCCAAAATACAAGAACCTTCACACTGACGTTCATGCGGGCAAACTCTACCACAAACTGCTGGTAAATTACTACGCTGAGCAATAATCATACTAGCCTTACCTAAATCGCCATGCGATAATGCATCTATAAATTCTGGAATATTATTACTAATTGGGCACCCCGTACGACACATTGGCTTTTTGCAGTTCAAGCAACGTTTTGCTTCAACAATAGCTTCTCTAAGCGTATAGCCATTTGTCTCGTATCCTACATCAGCTGTATTTGACATATAATTCACCTCTATGGTTTTAGTACTAAATTATTTATATTAATTATATCATTAAATCAAACTAATATACAATTATTTTAACAAAAAAAGCCATCAGTTATAAGAACTAATAGCTTTTCTTCGTGAAATTTATATTTTATTTTTAACGTTTTTCAATATTTTTAACTTCTAATTCGATACCGCCATGCCAATCTTTATCTACTTCAGCATAAATGCGTACAGGTGTATCCATGGATAATTGATACCATATATCATCATCAACTTCTACTGTCATAGAATTTCCTTCATTATCAGTAAATGTATATAAATCTTTGTAGATATGTTCAGTGAATTCGCCATCTACTAATACACGTTGTTCGTCCCAACCGTTAGCTTTAATATCTGCAATTGTCGTTACTTGAGCACTATTGTGGTGCTTAGCTGCGAATACGACAGCTGTACCTAAAACAAAAACAGTTACTAAACTCAATACTACCGCTAACATTTTTTTCATATTATCACTCCTATATATTTATTAAAAATAAAATCCTTATTTATTATTTTTATCAGGTAAATAAACTCCAACATTTTACACTTATATAATAAACAATTATTATTAAAGAATAATTATATCCGAATTAAAATTAGATTAAAAATAGACGCTAGGACTTTTTATTTACTAAAAAAAATGGTTTTATATATGTAAGAAGTATTTTTAGGAGGAATTTTTATGAGCAAAATTTTAATTGTAGAAGATGAACACCGCATTGCTCGTTTTTTACAAATGGAACTAGAGCATGAAGGTTTTTCAACTGCCAGTGAGAGTAATGGGCTACGAGCATACGAGCGTATTATTCAGGAAGATTATGATTTAGTCTTACTAGATATTATGCTACCGGATATGGACGGATTGACCATCTGCCAAAATGTGCGCAAATTATCCGATATCCCTATCATCATGCTCACAGCAAAAGACGAAATAAATGATAAAGTAACAGGTCTTGATATCGGTGCTGATGACTATATCACTAAGCCATTTGCTATTCAAGAGCTCCTAGCTAGAATACGTGCTACCCTTCGCAAGCATAATAATTCTACTACTAAACCTGCAGAAGAACCTTCAGTGTTCAAATTTAAAAATATCCATGTATATCTTGACCGTCATGAAGTAAAAGTTCATAATCAATTAGTTGAACTCACTAAAAAAGAATATGATTTACTTTTATATTTATTACACAATCATGACCATGTTTTATCTAGAGAGCAAATCCTCCAATCCATCTGGGGTTATGAATATATGGGTGATACCAATGTAGTCGATGTTTATATTCGCTATTTACGCGCCAAAATTGATGATTATTTCAATGAAAAATACATTCATACAGTAAGAGGCATCGGCTATGTTATCAAAACTTAAAACTTATTTAAATATGTGTATTCACCCTCGTTTAAAATATATGCCTATTTCCCTAAAATTAGCTTTTATCTACAGCATCATGCTCTGCTTAATTTTAATTGTAACTTTAAGCAGTACCTTGATTGGCATACATTACGTTCTCTTTCACGAAGCTGAAGTATCCATCAATTTATCTGCTAATTATGTAGAGAAAAAAGCTAATAATGAAACAGTGCCAGAATTGCTACAAGATGTGAAAAGTTCTGCCCTTATCCCTGGCGTTGTCATGCGTGTAACAGATAGCAATAATAATATAGTTTATGATAGTTTACCAATGTATATATCTATCAATCACGTTCAGGATTCACTTGCTAGACAAGAAGAACATCCTCAAATTGAAGATTACATTCGCAATGCATTCTTACCTGATGATTTAAAATTTGTCAATTTTAAACATTTTTGGATTTTCTATACGCAAAGAACTATTGTCAAAAACGATGAAACGTATACACTTCATTTCTTGCGAACGATTACAGCAGAAAAAGTATTTTTAGAAGAATTATCCGAAACTATTTTTTATGCTGGTATTGCAGGGGTAATAATCTCTATTATTTGCGGTTTTCTCCTCAGTAGAAGACTATTAAAACCATTAAGAGATATTACCACAACTGTAAAAAATATTGAAATCCAAGATTTAAATCAACGCATCAAAGTACAGCCAACTAGAGATGAATTAGAAGAACTTTCTAATACCTTTAATTTAATGTTAGAGCGCTTACAAAAAGGTTTTGAGCAACAGCGTCAATTCGTATCCGACGCCTCCCATGAACTTCGCACTCCTGCCACTGTAATTTGCGGTTATTCAGATATGCTCGCTCGTTGGGGTAAAGATGACCCTCAAACTGCTGATGAATGCATCACAGCTATTCATTCTGAAGCCATCAATATGCAACGTTTAATTGAAAAGCTCTTATTCTTAGCTAGAGCAGACCAAAAACGTCAAGTATTGCATAAAGAGTCATTGAATTTAAAACCTTTAATTGCCGATATTGCCAAAGATACGCAATTAATAGCTCCTCAACATACTATAACTTGCACTCATAATGATGATGGATATATCTTTGCTGATGAATTAGTGATGCGTCAAATGCTTCGTATCTTTTTAGATAATAGTATAAAATACACGCCAGATGGCGGAAAAATCACCATTTCCTCAGAAAATAAAGTCAAACATATGATTGTAAAAATCTCAGATACTGGTATCGGTATCGCTAAAGATAAACAAGATAAAATCTTTGAACGTTTTTATCGCGTAGATAGTGCCAGAACGAGAAACGGCGTCGGTGGTACAGGTCTTGGTCTTTCCATTGCCAAATGGATAGCTGATGCCCATGATATTGAAATCAGATTATCTAGCAAATTAAATAAAGGAACCACAATTATTTTAATCATTCCTAAAGATAACTAAATAAAGCACCTTAGGCTTAAATTTGTGAGCTTAAGGTGCTTTTTCGTATTTTATTTATAAAATTTTAATCAATATCTAGCTTGTCCGTTAATAAAAGAAATCATTGTTTTAGCTGGTAAAGTTACCATTGTACCATCTGGTTGTTGCCAAGAAATAGCTTTTTTCAATACTCCAGAAGTTACATATCCTTCTTTAGAAAAGCTTATATCTTTACCGCCTGCAAATTCTACAAATCCAGCCATTTCATCGCCAGCTAAACCTGTTTTAAAACCATATGGTCTTAAAAGAGCATCATCTCTCAAGCGACCATTTTTCACTGAACCATCAGGATAAAAACCTAATTCATATTGGTCTTCAAAAGTAATCAGACCATATTTATCTTTATTCACACTTACAGTTACTTCTTCATCAATAGTACCAGATAATACAGTACCATCAGTCGCAAAAGTTACAGGCTTATTGCCTTTATAACGTACATGAGCATAAGTTGGGAAAGGAATAGAAACACTTGTAAACGGATGGAAAATACGAGGATAGAAAATGCTATTATTACTTTCCTCATAATAATCATTGATTACATTTCTCCAGCCAGTAGGACGAAGTGCAATATCGCGATTTAATACACCTGTTATCACTTCATTATTCTCATTTAATTCTACTACTGTACCTTTTTTGAATTTCAAATCATCATTTGCCACGCTAAAACCTTGAGGAACTAATACTTTTGTCTTATCTAAAGTCATAGTTTTTGCCTCTGCCATAGACATAGATAAGCCACAACATAATAAACCTACTGCTAAAAATACTTTTAATTTTTTCATTTTATCACCTCTTATATTTAATATGACAAAAGCTCATCAAAATTGATGAGCTTTTATTTATCTTATTATTTTAGCACTAAAATTATTCTGGTTTTTTAATTACTTCAATGCCACCCATGTATGGACGAAGCACTTTTGGAATTACTACAGAACCATCTGCTTGCTGATAGTTTTCTAATACAGCAGCTACAGTACGTCCTACTGCAAGACCAGAACCGTTCAATGTGTGTACAAATTCAGGTTTTGCACCTGCACTGCGACGGAATTTGATATTTGCACGACGAGCCTGATAATCGCAAACATTAGAGCAAGAAGAAATTTCACGATAAGTATTATAGCTTGGAAGCCATACTTCGATATCGTAAGTCATAGCAGCTGTGAAACCAATATCACCTGTGCAAAGTTTTACTACATGGTAAGGGATTTCTAAGAGCTGTAAAACTTCTTCTGCGTTATTAACCATTTTTTCTAATTCTTCATAAGATGTTTCAGGTTTAACGAATTTAATCATTTCAACTTTGTTGAACTGATGTTGACGAATAAGACCACGAGTATCACGACCAGCACTACCTGCTTCTGCTCTAAAGCAAGCAGTGTAAACGCTGTAGTATTCTGGTAATTTATCGCCATCTAAGATTTCATCTCTATGGAAGTTAGTAGCTGGAACTTCACCTGTTGGTACGAGATAATAATCTAAGCCTTCAAGTTTGAACATATCTTCAGAGAACTTAGGCAACTGACCTGTACCAGTCATGCTGTCTTTATTAGCGATAAATGGTGCAAGCATTTCTGTATAACCTTGTTTATCTACATGTAAATCCATCATGAAGTTAATCAAAGCACGTTCAAGTCTTGCGCCTAAACCTTTATAAAAAGTAAAACGTGTACCTGTAACTTTTGCAGCTCTTTCAGGATCTAAAATATCAAGGTCTGCACCGATATCCCAATGAGCTTTTGGTTCAAAATCGAATTCACGAGGAGTACCCCAACGGCGAACTTCTGGATTATCGCTATCATCTTTACCTACTGGTACAGATTCATGGCACATATTTGGAATGCGAAGTAAAATATCATGTAATTCATCTTGAACTTCACGAAGCTGTTTATCTAATTGGCTAATTTTTTCACCAACTTGACGCATTTCTAAAATCACAGCATCAGCATTTTCTTTATTCTTTTTCATTTCGCTGATTTTTTTAGAAACAGCATTTTTCTGGCTTTTTAAATTTTCTGTTTCAGCAATGATTTCACGACGTTGTTTTTCAAGTTCCATGAAACGGTCAAGATTCATTGGATTATTTCTGTTTTTTAAATTCTGTAATACTAATTCAGGGTTATCTCTGACAAATTTTATATCGAGCATTATTTTAACCTACCTTTTTTTGTAACTAAATATGTAGTAATCTTAATTTTACAACATAATCCATTAAATTAAAAGTTTACCACATAATTATTTCATTTTCTATGGATATATATTTCAAAATCCATCAATATTTATTAGTTTTTAGTTTCTGTTCCCTTGATATCATCTAATAAACTTTGATTGCCGTTTATTGGTTTTACATTAGCATATCTAAACAATTGTAAAAATATATCATGTGCTATTGGTGCTGCTACTTGACCACCATAGTATTCGCCACCAGCTGGGTCATTGATGATTACAAGCACTGTGAATTGAGGGTCTTCCACTGGTCCAAAACCACAAAATGAAGCGATATAATGTCCTGGCAAATATCCGCCATTTACCATATCGATTTTTTGTGCTGTACCTGTTTTACCAGCAATATGATAACCTTCAATACTTGCTTTAGAACCACCACCTGTGGAAACCACTTGTTCTAATACAGATTTCAACGTCTTATCCACATCAGAGTCAATACAACGGCGAACTTCTTCGCGTTCCATTTGCTGATATACTGTACCATCAGCATTATAAATAGCCTTCACAATATGAGGTTTTAACAATACACCATCATTTGCTATAGCAGACATAGCAGTGATCATCTGAAGTGGTGTTACCGCGATACTTTGCCCAATAGAAGAAGTCGCTACGTCAGAAGCAACCATATCTTTTGGATTGAATAAAATCCCAGATTCTTCACCTGGAAGCTCAATACCTGTACGTTCGCCAAAACCAAATTTACGAGCATAATTCATCAAGCGCTCGCCACCTAATTCCAAACCTAATTGAGCAAAACCTGTATTGATAGAATTTTTTACGACATCAAGGAATGTAACTGTACCAAAGCTATCGCCACTCCAGTTTTGGATAGTTCTACCTGAAACTTCAATAGTTCCTGGGTCAACAAAAATATCTGTAGGTGATACTAATTTTTCCTGAAAACCAGCAGCCGCTACGATAGATTTAAACGTAGAGCCTGGTTCATAGATATCTGATACAGCTCTATTTTTCCAAACATTAGGATCGTATTTATGGAAATTATTTGGATCATATGATGGTCGAGATGCCATAGCCAAGATATCGCCATTTTTCGGGTTCATTACTATAGCTGTTACTGATTCAGCACCATGATCCATCATCGCCTTATCCAAAGCTTTCTCAATGATAAATTGATACTGTGCATTGATAGTCAACTGGATATTTTTACAATTAGCATCTACAGGTGAATTCTTCAAAAATACAGAGTCCATAATCGGTCTAGCCAAAGCATCTGTAAAAATAGAAGAAGTTTGTTCTTCACCTTTTATCATGCCATCAAACTGTTGCTCAATACCATCTAAACCTTTATCATCAGTACCCACAAAACCGATTACATTGGCAGCTAACATATCATTTGGATAATATCTTTTACTTTCTTGAATAAAACCAAGACAAGCTACATATTCAGGCTTTTCCTTCATTAAATTTTTCAAAGCCTTCGTTTCTTCCGGTTCCATCTGTCTTTTCACCCAGACGAAACCACCACCTTGAGCGATATCATCTAAAATATCTTTTTCAGTAAGCCCAATCAAAGGAGCTACATCTCTTGCCGTCTGTTCTGGATCTTCTACATGATTAGGGTCAATATATAGAGAGCTAACCATTGTACTTATCGCTAGCTCTTTCATTTCCGCATCATAGATAGTACCACGAGGCACATGAAGCACAGATGACTCTTGAACTTGCGACTCCAAACGAGATAACATTTCATCTCCACGAACTATTTGCACCCAAGCATATCTAGCCATGACGCCAATAATAAAAACGAGCAATCCTATGAATAAATAAATTATATGCATTTGCACTTTATTTATTTTTTTTACTATCTTTTTATTTTGTCCACTATTTTTATCCATAATCTTCTTAGCCTAAAGACCTACGATAAAATACCTCACTTTCCTTAAACATAACTCTAATTATATCAAATTTTACTATAAAGATATATTTCTAACCTTGAATTATCTAAAAAATTATTTCATAGGCAAACAATCCATTTAATGATAAAATATTAATTGTATCTAAGTATACATATTTACATTTACTAAAATCTATTGAGGTGAGTTTTATGAAAGTAATTAAAACAACTAATGCACCTGGTGCTGTAGGACCTTATTCCCAAGCTATCGAAATCGACAACCTTGTTTTCGCTTCTGGTCAAATCGCTTTAGACCCTGCTACTGGCGAAATGGCTGAAGGTATCGAAGCTCAAGCTCATCAAGCTTTAAAAAATGCTCAAGCAGTAATCAACGCTTCTGGCGCAAAATGGGAAAATGTAATTAAAACAACTGTATTCATCACAAATATTGATGATTTTGCTAAAGTAAATGAAATCTATGCCACTTACTTTACACAACCATATCCTGCTCGCTCCTGTGTAGAAGTAAGTAAATTACCAAAAGGTGCCTTAATTGAAATAGAAGTAATCGCTAAAAAATAAGCTTTAACTTAAAAATAGGAATGATACAAAAATATCATTCCTATTTTTTTATGCCAAATTATATTCTTTTATTAATTTAGCAAGCAATGCCCTGCAAGCTTTATCTACATCTTCATAAGTTTCATCAAAATTATCTGTATACCATGGGTCTTTTACATCACGATTTTCACCGACAAAAGACATCATCTTATACACTTTATGCTCTGTATCTTCACCGATAATATAGCTTAGATTGCGTAAATTATTATTATCCATCACGATAATATAATCATACATATCATAATCTTGTTTTGTTATCTGTACAGCTTTTCGCTTGCTAAATGGAATATTCATCTCACGAAGTTTTGCTTTTGTGCCATAGTGAGTATCACAGCCGATTTCTTCACGACTTGTAGCTGAAGAATTGATTATAAATTTATCAGCTAAACCCGCTTTTCGCACTAAATCTTTCATCACAAATTCAGCCATAGTTGAACGACAAATATTACCATGACATACAAACATTAGTTTTATCAAAATATCTCATCTCCTTATAAATTCTTTATTTCCTTAAATTCTAATTTAATTAAAATAAAATAATTGTATTATCTTTGCTTAGTGGCTCCATAACTTTTGCATATTCAGCTATAGCCGACAATTCAATATTATTATTGCTTATAAAAATCTGTATTGGTTTACTAGAAAAGATATTTTTTATCTCCGCCTGAAGTTCTTCAAATACTTTTTCCACCTGTATTCGTCTAATTTCTAAATCCATTTTAGGTTTAAAAAATAAATATACTAATTTAGCTGGTACATCTTTATCTTTTTTCGAAGCAATTCCCCAAAGATGACATAAAAACTGTTTTATGTCAAATCTTATCCTTTGTTTTTTTATACCAAAATTACATAGTTCTATTTTAAACTCATCTATATCTGGACACATTGCATAAGAAAAACCAAAATCATTTTCTTGTCCATAAAGCAAATTCCAATAACTTTTCTTTAAATAAATTGAGTGCTGACTAAAAATCTCATGACATTTCACTTCAAAATAAATATTCGCCTTAGGGATATAAGCATCTAAATTAGCAGTTGCATTAACACCTTTAATTCGACAACTATGCTCAAAAATTATATCTTCACTATTGTTAAATTGCTTATATCCATCTCTTAAAGCCAAATAACAAAATCTTGAAGATGAAGCAACACTTGCCATCTTTGGTGGCATATTTCTTTTCTCTTTCAATTCGCTTCCTTTACCATGATTATACTGATTATAAAATTTATTATATTTGCCAATTTTCATTTCAGAAATAAATTTATTATAAGCTTCTTTATTATAGTAAACATCATAAGACTTATCTTCTATTTCATAACCAAAACAATCATTGCCAATTACATCAACCAAATTCTTTTTTATAAAACAATCAAATTCATTTTTGCTAATCATTATAGACACTCCAGCAAAACATAACATTTATTTTTATCAAAATTTTCATCTCTAAAAAAATCTTCTATACAAAAATTAATTTATTCATTAAATAATATCATAAAATCAAAACCACCAGTTAAACTGGTGGTTTGCTCAATCCTGTAAGAATTTTTCTCTTATTAGTGCCCCTTAAAAGGAACTTCATCTATTTCAATATTATAAAAATCTCATTTATATCTTTTAAAAACTCTATTATCATGGACTTCCTATATATTACTATCAAATATTTATATTGCATTCAAATGTTCTTTTTTTATTTTAATAATTCCCAGTTAAACTGTAAATTTTCTCATACCTATTCGAAAACAATATCTGTCAACAATTTAATATTGTTTTTACTAATACAATCCACTTTTTCAATTGCAATATGCATTCCTATTTTTCCTCAATTGTCTTATTTATTAAGTTATAATTTTTTAAATCAGAATATCCATTATGAGCAGTGCGACAACAAAGTTCAGATTTCTTACCAACAGTAAAAGAATCTTGTTCAGACAGATATCCTGATACACGACGCAAACGTTTGATATGAATACAGCCACAAACTGGGCAATATTGATCGAATGTTCCCTTAGCACCACATGAAAGACAAATATCTAACGGATAATTTACGCCAAAATAACCAATATCTCGAGATATAGCATAATCAATTAAATCTTTAATAGCAGAACCATTTCCAATTGGCATCTCATTAAGTTCAATATATGTAATGTGACCACCATTACATAATTTATGAAATGGAGATTCTAAATCTATTTTTCGGAAACAATTCACTGCTATATCTACTGGAACATGAAAAGAGTTAGTGTAAAATCCTTTTTTTGCCACATATGCAATATGATTATTGTTTACAATATCATATTGTGGAAAACGTCCTGATATTCCTTCTCCAGAAGAAGCCAACAAGGAAATATTTAACTGATGTTCTTCAGCAAATTGATCTGTCAACTTACGCATTTGACAAACAATTTTCAATCCCAAATCTCTCCATTTTTCTAGTTCTTCTATTGGAAACTTTGTAAGACTAAATAACGTCATAACAGCATCCCACAAGCCTATAAATCCAATAGCAAGTGTGCCGTTCTTCAACATATCTACGTTATTCTTTTCATCATAACCTTGATATAAACATCCATTTTTTAAATGAGTAAGTATTGATTTTTCTGTGTGGCAAAGAGTATTAAAACGATGTAGTAATAACTCCATTGCATCTATCATCACACAAGACAGTTCTTTGTAAAAAGCAGACAAATTTCCTATATTTTTCAAAGCTATTTGAACAAGATTAATCGATATCGCAGCAATATTACCACGATGAAGTGCACCATTACTACCAAAACGATTTTCCCCTATACGAGTACGACATCCCATAATTCCAAAACAGTCTGGCTCTAAATTTTTGTTAAATGTTGCATCCATATTTAAGAAAGTAGGATTCATGCATTCAGCTGTAACTTCACAGGCCAATTGAAACAGATCAAAATTAGGAGATCCTATATTATGATTTATGTTTTCTTTTACTTTAAATACTAAATTTGGAAAAGCTTGTCCACTTTTTCGATATACATTTAATAGACATCGAGTAATAAGCCTTCCTTTTTCTGTTGTACATAGACCAAAATTAAATGTAACATATGCTTTTTCACAGCCTTTACGCAATGGAAAATTCAAAAATGAACATAATGTGGCAAGCTCATTTCTAACCTCATCCTCGGACTCCATACCAATATATTGAGATAAATCTCCATCAAAATTTATAAAACCAATTCCGCCAGACTGCTGATTCGTTAATTCTGTGATCCCATACATCAGCTTAAAAATTGCATCATGAAAACTTATTGCAGATACAATTAAATCAGAAGGATTTATTCCGATACAGTTATACGTAATATCATAAAATTCCAGATCGTGGATGTGAAATTGACATTTTTCATGTTTTTTATATAACCATGACGGAATTACAGATGAGAGTTGTTTTTTTTTCTCCTGTTCACCTAACTGAATAATTCTTGACGAAGCATTTTCTTCACAGTTTGCTAATTCACGTTCATGTTTACGCATGATAGGCCTCTCCTTCTTTATTAAGTTCTATCATAATTTGGTTAGATGAGCCAACAAAAGGTTTTATCAAAGTTCGCTGACCAACACGAAAGTCGCCAACTTTTAACCAATGAAGATTTTTTCTCAACCGTAGAGGCACATCTTTGAAATTGTTACCAGTATATACACATAAGTCAAAACCCATATTCACCAGTAGATCAGTCAACTCAATCAATGCCTCTAATTGTTCAAGTGGCTCACCACCAGATATTGTTAATTGCTTATTCTTACAATGATTACTGATATATCTCAATATATCTTCAATGTTAAACAGAACCCCACCATTAGGATTTTGTAATTTTTTATTATGACATCCCTCACAATTATGATGACATCCCTGTAGAAACAAAACACTTCGAATACCAGGTCCATCCGATGCACTTGTTTCAATAAAACCTCCAACTCGTAAGTTCATAATATCCGTCGTTCATCCTTCCTTTTTTGTAAGTCAGAACCTAAAATATTAACCTTTGACTACAAAACAATAAAAGTAATATTAAAATGGCCAACCATTAATACAAATACTATCATCTGAAACTAGAAGTTCCATTGTTCTTTGTTTGTGCTTAAATTCAATTCCATGTTCATATCTATCACTTAATAATAATACCTTTTGATTTTTTGAACCTACCCAATCGCGCTCTTCATCATATTCATCTTGGATAAATGGCCCATCAATCAATATATCAGTATGCTCAAGCAATCGTTTGATTGATATATCATCCATTGACTTTAGCTCCTCATATAAATATCCTGTAAAAACAAGTACCGATAATCCTGCTGATTGACACCAATCTGCAACTTCTGATAATCCTAACGATTGAAGTATTGGCTCACCACCAATAAAAGAGACACCTTCTATATCAAACTGTCCTTTTGCGATTTTAATCAATTCAATCACATCCACAGTATCAACTATGATATTTGCTTTTATCTCTTGCATTTTAGGATTACAACATCCTGAGCAACGATGTTTACATCCTTGAACCCATATAGCAAAACGCTTTCCCGGTCCTTCAGCCTCCGTACATAGTCGTACGGAAGCTATATTAAGATACCCCATATCTATTACCTCAATTCAAAATCAAAACGACAAAATCCAGGTTTATCTGGAATAAGTGGTTTAATAATTATTTGCCTATTCCTAAGCATATTAGATCGTTCAAAGATAAATTCGGACAAAGGATTGATGATGAAACTTTCCATAACATTTAAAAGACCACGTCCACCATTCTGCTTTCCAGCTTTCTTTCCTATAGCCATAAAAATATCATCTTCTTGTTCAAATACAATTTTTGCTCCGTAACGCTCTGTGACAAAGTCTTCAATTTTTTTAAATTTAAGTTTTGCAATCTTAATAAAGACTTCTGGATCATCAATGAAATTGAAAGCAACAATATTATCGCCAATTCTATTCAACAGTTCAGGTCTTCCGAGCTTTGTGATGAAATGATCTTGTACCTTTTCTACAAATAGTTTCTTTACCTCTTTAGGGTCCAAATCCGCGTTAACTTCAGAAGCACCAATATTAGATGTGAAAATAATGATTGTTTCAGAAAAATAAACTGTTTCACCTTTTCCATCAGTTAATCGACCATCTTCCAAAATCTGAAGAAATTTATCTAAAATTCTTCCATGAGCTTTTTCAATCTCATCAAATAAAAGAACACAAAAAGGTTTTTCTTTAACAGCATTTGTAAGCTGTCCACCGGCTTCATATCCTACATATCCTGGAGGTGCACCCACCAACCTTTGATCACTATGCTCATGGTTATACTCAGACATATCAAAACGAATGCAAGCATTTTCGTCACCAAATATAAACTCTGCAAGAGACTTTGCAAGTTCTGTTTTACCAACGCCAGTAGGCCCAACAAAAAATAACGTCCCTTTAGGCTTTTTTTGCTTAGATGAATGTTGCAAACCAGAAAAACCTGTATAAGCTCTAATTATAACATCTTTAACTTTAGAAATAGCAGCATTTTGTCCTTTTACTCGTTTACTAAGTTCATCTTCAATTCTAGCAATCTTATCCTTCGACAGCTCCTCCCAAGGACTCACTTTTTCGCCGTACTTAAAGAGGTTAATCAACTTCTCAAAAGAAAGTTTTTCAGGCATTTGACGAGACAGTTTCATCATCTGAGCAATTTCCTTAAGAGTAAACCCATCTAAAGCATCAATCAAATCGTCTTCGATATTCTTATCAGACATAATATTTTGACTAATATTTAAACAAGCCATATTAGTTTCGATAAAATGTTCTCTTTCCCGATGACCAGGCAATGGAACATTTACAGAACTTACCATAGAATTATTAAGATAAAATGCTGGAGGAATCATAGCATTATTTTTCGCAACAATAATAACGATGTTTCCAACCGATGCGAATTCACTGTCAAGCAAATTATATGATTGACTTGCCTCTAACGACTTTCCAAGAATTGCTAAGTAATTTCTCTCTTTTTCAGAAAGAGAATTTGCATTACCAAAAAGGTAATCTGAATAATCCAAAACAAATGCTGTCTTATTTGAATTATTCTTTATTATACTTAACATATAAGGAAAGAATTCATCTGGATTTTTGTAGCAATTTCCCTGTTGTGAAGTAAAGCTTGTATCAAAATCTTCACCTAAATCGTAATCATTTGATTGCTGTGAAGCAGTATTGCCAACATTAACGTTCATGATCTCATCAGATACAGAATAGTCTATTCCATCGACTCTATCCCATTTAACAATCTGTTTATAGCCTTTATCACGAACATATGAGATAAGGGTATTAATGACTCTATCATACTTTCCAAAGTTTTTAGGATTAAGCATAATATCAGATGTGTTGCCAAAAACAATAACCGAGGACTTATAGCCTATATCTCTACTAAAATGTTCAAGCCATATATTCATTTCTGCCATTATTTATCCCTCCTATATGTTTCGGGTGTACTGTTTACATCCTTATCCAATTTATCGGGATTTCTCCACAATACTCTTTCATCAGAAAGTTTAACGGAATACACCTGCTGCAAATCAATATTAAATTTTTCAATGTCTTTTAAGCAAGTCATTCCTTCATAATTATCAAATTTATAAGCAATCTTACCATGTAAATCAACATTGCAAATAGCTCTTTTACCAGAAGGCTGTCTTGCAACGATCTTTACATAATTTTTACCATTTATTTTAAATATTTGAGGTTTTTCCACTGTAAATTCTTGGATTCTAAGCTGTTTGATGATAGCCTTGACTGTTTCTCTTCTTGTTTCTTCCGAAATCCACGTATTATCCACTTCGGTTTCTAAAGCAATAATTTCTTTTTCGACAGCCTCGGTATTAACTATTCCATTGGCAAGTCCAGAACGTAGCTGATTTATTTTATCTAAAAATTGTTGCGTCTTTTCTTTATTTTCAATACGTTCACTTCTTAACCTTACTTCTGCATCATTGATTACCTCAACAGCGTTTGCTCGTCGATTACTACTGATAGTTTTAGCCTTCCATTCATCTGCCTTTTTTTTGGCATTTACAATAATAGCCTTTGCTCTTGTTACAAGCTCAGATTTATCAGTTAAGATGCCAGTATCAATTTCCTTCTTTAATACTTGTAAATCTGACACTGAATAATTAACGACAATAGAATTAGTTATACGTTTCAATATCTCAAAGTATTCTTGAACCAATTCACTTTGATGCATTTGACGCTCCATCCTTAAATTCTCAACTCTAAGTCGTTCAGCTCGGTCAAACTGTTCTTTAGCAATAGATGCCAAAGACGACATACTTCTAATATATGAGCCTACAGTGTAACTCAATTCTCGGGCTTCTTCTGGATCAGATATAAGCAAAGTTCTAATATGAGACAAGTCTGATTCCAGCCGATTCATTTCGGCTGGAATATAGGCAGCAAAACCCTCTCTTTTCATTCGATTATACTGTTCCATATAACGAGAATAAAATTTCTCCGTTGTTGAACTTATTCTGTTCAAATAAATTTGTCTTCTTCTCTCAGCTTCCAAAGCATATGAGTACTCATAAGATTCACTCAATATAATTCACCTCATTTCTTCTTTTTTCTATTTTTCTTCTTGTTATTTTTTGAATTAAGTTTTTCATGTTCTTTCATAGCACTATACGATTTAAGCGTCATATTCTTGATTTTATGGGCATCAGCAATATTTCCAAAATTGATATCATCTGTTAAGATAATTGGTTCCTTAACCATATATTGCAATGCAATAGAAAGAATTTTGTTGTCATTACACTCTTTATCTAGGTCATCGGATAATAGTTCTGGATAGCTCTTCTCGCCATTATTAAGCCATTCATACTCACGATAATTCTTAATATTTCGGATAACCTCTCTCGCCCTAAATGCCTCTTCCTCATCTTCAGATAATTTTTTACCATTCAATTCATCAAGCACAACCATAGGAATAACAATCAATGCGTTTTCTCCATCAAACCAAGAGATCAACTCTGGTTCGTGCATCAGCGTACAAGTATCAACAATATAAACTTTACTATACTTCATGAAAGAATCATCAAAAAAACGAGCCAAAGTATTACATAAACCATTAATATTAGCCTCTACATTTGTGAAAAAAGTTTTAGAACTGATAATATTTTCAATATCAATAACTTTATTATTAAACTTTTCTTCTTCATCTTTCCATTGTCGAATTTGATCATACAAATCATTAAGAATATCCCTATGATTAAGCACTATTTCATTATATCTTTCATTACTAGCAGGAGAATACATATCAAATTCTGGAAGAAGTTCATGTATTCGAATATAAATTCGTTTCATATTTAAAACAATTTGTTCAACCGATGTATATTCTTTAATCTCAAAAAGTTCATCTTGAGCGAATTTTTTAAATAAATCAGAAATACAGGTTTCTGAATATATTTTTCTATACAACCCTGTTTTATTAATCCAGTTAAGGTGCGATTTCTTGATTTTTTCAATGACACTCCAAAAACTCCAAATATCATTTAAATCATTCAAAGGTCCGATAGATTCAATAATAATTTGAATAACTTTTTGGATAAGACCTTCATCTTGACGTAAAGAAACAACAGAAGTGAATTCTTCAAAAATAGACATAGCAGCATTAATATTCTTGCAACGTTCTCTTATATATTCTGTATTAATAACCATGCGTTCCTTATCTGAAGAAGATATCAGCTTTTTATTGTAGTAGCTAGAACTCTTCGTATTAAACAAATCAATTATTTCAGCCTTCCTACTAATATTCTCTTCTTTCTTTACAAGACGCTCAACATATTCAAGGAACAGAGCTTTTAAACCCAATTCGATAAGAACAAAAAGAATATCATATTCTTCTTCATAATATTTTTCGACATAAGATAATAAGTCTTTGGATAAGTCGAATTGATTTTCCTTAGGAATATAAGCAATAGCCATTTTTTTAACTTCATTTCCTGCATGTACTTTGATAAATCCGGCTTGAACAGCAATTTTATCATTTCTGTAAAACACATTAGTTTCACTACTATCTGGAATACGGATAAGCAACTGCTTTCCTTTGCTCGTTACTTCAAAATTATCTGCCCCCAAAATAAAACCTACTCTTAATTTTTTTCGCTTATTTAGTTGAGATATCTGTAATTCTGTATAGTATTTTTCATCAACACAAAATAAATCATCTTTTAGTTGATAATTTCCAATAAGTGCATTAACTTCTGATATTGGAACAAGTTTTTGAATTTCGTCATCCAGACTTTTAATATTAAGCTTAGGTAGATTTCGCATTTCTTCTGGACAAGGAAACTCTGTATTTTTCAATGAAATTTCATGAATTTTTTCATTTTCTTCTCCTACAATTCGCCATTGCATTCCATCAGTTAAGTCAATTTTTTTGTCTATATTTTTCCATAAAACAGTTTCTTCGCTCCTATCTATATTTTCAATGTTTGTTGTAGGCGATAACCAGTTCATTCGCATTTTTTCCCTATTCTCTTGAATAGACCTAAGCCATTCACGAATAGAAGACGATGGAAACTCAATTTCATTTGTATCCATAACCTTGATGCCAGTGGCATTTTCTTTATACAGTAACAAGTCTTCTCTAAGTGTCATACTAATTAAATCATAATAAATCGTAAAAGTATCATCTGAAGTAGTTCCTGGAAGAAGCCCTTGTTTTTGCATTTCTTCTCCTGTTTTAGTCAACTTTAGATTACTCATAGGAACTGTAGATAGTTTTGTTTCGTCATCGATTCCCAAAATGCTAATTGCTCCCATATCTTGAAGATCAAGCAAACATGGACGAATGAGCATATCTGCATCAGAAATGGTAAAAATCTGCTCAAAAAACATAGAAATTGGAATCCCCGCATACTGTGTTAACGTATTGCATCTGTTGATTGCTTCAAGAATAACCCATTCAATTGCTGTTGATTTTCTCGCAGTAAAATGAGAAACCTTAACCTTATATCTAATGCAAGGATAAGACAATTTAACTTCGGAAATAATCATAATTTACCTCCATTTTCTGTGTATTCAGCAATGATTTTTGCTTCAATTTCAGACGTAATAAGTTTATCACAGGATTTAAAACATCCCTTTCGGTTCAAACTTTCCATTATATTTTTATAAACTGGAACCGTTTTAAACCCAGGCATATCCATATTAGGAAGTTTAACTAGTTGGTTTTCATACATATGCTTTGCTCCTACAATAAACAAAAGCTCCTGTGCTCTAGAAAAAGCAACATTAATTCTCTCAAAAGCAACAACGTGCTTACTTGCTTTTCCACGCTTATTGTTTCTAACTAAGCAAGTAATAATAATATTTTTTTCCTTACCTTGAAATCTATCCACTGTGTTAATATCAACATTAATCGCAGAGAAATCATATCCTCTTTTTGCTTCTCTAAATGCTTCACGAAGTTCATTTACCTGCATTTGATAAAAACTTATAATACCTACGGTTTTTCTGTTGCTACCACCATACCCTTGTTCTTTATAGGTATCAGCAATCTTCTTGAGCAATTCCATAACAATAAATTTTTCCAACACATTATAATTAGAAGTACTATTATGAGGCCGAACTTCATAAATAGGTTTACCACTTGGCACACAAGAAGAATCAATCCAATATGCGTGTCTATCAGGTACAATAAAAGTGCTACCATCAACACCTTTGATTGTAAGTCCATGACTTTTTTCCATCTTTTCAGCCTCTTCTGAAAGACCACAAGAAAGACGTTGCTCATAGAATCTGTTAATAATATCCATGATATCTGTGTGCATACGGTATTGTACTAATAAAGAGTGTTTAATGCTGTCATCAGCTTGTTCAAAATATTCTTTGAATAACGAAGAAGTAACCATCTTTTGGAATCTACGGAAATTTTCCTCAGTAAGCAAATCACGCACTTCTTCTGGGGCATCATCCTGCCCCTCAACAAGTTCTCTATATGACCCTTCATGTTCTTTAAACATAGGAGGAAGCTGTCTATGATCTCCTACCAAAATAGCTTTACGTGCTTTCATCAACGGAATTAACAATTCAGGCGGTGTAGCCTTACTTACTTCGTCAATGATAACAACATCAAAGTCATCATAACCTTTATCAGTTAAATTGCGCATATTATCAGTACAAGAAATACCAACAACATTACAAGCGTTGATATAGATTTTCTGATAATACTCTTGGTCATACTTAAAAGCCTCTTTATCAACAAGACGTTCTTTAAAAGACCTTAATATTTTTTCCCAATGCTCTCTAAAATTTTTTTGATTTTGCAACTGTTGAATATTATCTTCTTTAAGTTGCTGTATGCAGTCAATAATCTCATCTACATTTGTTGAATCAATTGAATACTTTTCACGTAACTTACGCAAAGTCTGTTTCTTACTTATGATCTGACCTTTGACATTATTTATCTTCTCTTTCACTTCAGCCAATTCACTTTCAACAATCATCTGTTTCTCTGTGATATCAGAAATATCTATATAGTGACTTTTTGAAAGCTCATCATCAATTAGTTTAAACATATTTTTGATAGCATTAGTCCATTCTGAAATGATTTTATCCAACAAATCAAGAATACTTTTCGTATTATTAGTAGAAATAGATGCTAATATTTCTTTAGACAATATAGCTTCTTCTACACTGGATATTTCAATAATTGATGAAGAAAACTTAAGTTCATCCATTCTTTTTGTGATTTTATTTATTTTCTTTTTACATTCAGCTTCACCATCTTCATCTCCATTAACGATATATTTCATAATTTTGTCCGTTTCTTCCCTTAATTGATTATTAAGAAGCATCATTTCAGCATCAGAAGAACTATTTGAGCCTGCTTTTTCTCGGATTTTCTTTATAAGATTCTTAAGCACTATAAGATTTTTTGCAATAAAAACAATGCACATCTGTTCTTTATTAAGACCCATGACCTCTAGGTCGAGTTTTTCAGTAGTTAAATATACACCTTTTTGAATTGTTCTTTCAATTAAACCATTTAACACATTCTCACAAATACGAACCATATGCTCAGAGAAATAAAACTCCATATCAGTTTTACCATTAAAATAATCTTCGGCACGTCTAATTTGTTGTTTATCATTCTCCAAAGAATTATTAAATTCCTTAGCAGCATAAAAATCTTTTGAAAGAGCATCTAATTTAGAAGTTATAGTTCTAGAACTTTCATTAAGAGATGCATATTCATTGTTTAGTTTGGCTATATCATAATTAAACAACTTAGCATCTCGTATGTCTTTATCATACACGCTACTATTGTTTTCAAGATCATCCCATCTATCAAGCCAATTCTTAGATATTTGAATAGCAAGAGCGTTATAATAGAATTTTAAGGCTTCATCCTCGGAAAATTTTCTTGTACTAAGGTCATCAATTTTTCGTTTGCGCTTTCTTTTTTGACCTAATCTTATAGCACGAATTTCTGGAGTATCTGCCAGTCGTTCCAATGCATTATCAACGGCATCATTCGATTGCGAAGCCACTAGTACTCGACATCCACTTCTAACAAATTGATAAATAGCCTCTGCAATAACCGTTGTTTTTCCAGTGCCAGGAGGGCCTTGCACTAAGCAAAGATCCGGTGCAGCCAACATTTTGTAAACGGCTTTTCTTTGATTTTCATTTTTGGCAATATAAGGATTTAGCCATCGGTCAACTGAAATTTTATCTATGTTTTCAGGAACACGAGCTCTTTTAACATCAAATAGCCACATTGCAAGATTTGGAGAGTAGCATTCATCTCTCTCAAGCTGCCCAATAGCTTGTTGTAATCTATGGATTAAAACAAATTCACCAATAGCGGATAACGCAAGAAACCCATTTGAATAGTAATTCCCCAAAACATACTCACGGACATATTGTGAAATACTTTCATCATCCAAATTGAGACGATTAATCTCATCAGTATCTTTCCTATTGAGCTCGTATGCAACTTGAACTATGTAAGGATTATCAAACACATCATAAATATCTTGCTCAGAAACCGTGTCCTCATCTTCGTCAGCCTCATCAAAGTAATAATTACTTTCGTTGTGCGAGCTATACGCAAAACTTATATCTTCTTTAGTCAAATTCTCATCTTCGTCAGAAGATACAATATTACCTTTTAGATAGTATTCATTGACAATCCCCTTATATCTTCCGAGTTCTACACTATTAAATCTCTGAAGCTTATTTCTAACATTGCCTGTATTGCCATCTTTATCGCCTGCAAATTCGAAACGCCACTTATCATTTGAATAATCATTATCAAAGACCTGTATGTCTCTACCAAGATACTTTCGAAAAGCAATAAATGTATCCTTATTCTCAAAAACCAACCAAAAGTTCAAACGTTTTTTAACATCATCAAAAGCAACTTTATAATATTTACATCCATAAATCTGACGTTTAGCCAATTCCAGTTTCCACTGCAGATATTCTTTCCATTCCTCAAGTTTTTCTCCAGTATATTCCGTCAAGGAACCAGCTCTATCCAAAATATCATATAAAAAATTACTGCGAATTCTTTCAGGATTTTCATATGGAGTTGCAACTACATCCGCTTCAAAATCCAGTTGTTCAGTATTTGCAACTTCATAAATTGAATTAACAATAAATACTTTTCCTGAAATATAGCCCTTGAATAATAAAGACACATCATTTGGAATATAGCCATCCAAAAAATCTCCAGGCGTTCTTTCAGGTCTAATGCCAAGTATTTTTACATCTGAACCATTATTTTGATGTGTGAAAGTAAGATTGCGAATATACATATGCTTTGCAAAGCCTTCTGGAAATACTCCGGTTAAAATCTTTTCCATTCTATTTTCAGACTCTATTTCTTTCAATTTTGGAAATTTATCATACAAAACTTTTTCGCTTTTACTGATTCTAGTATTTTTTTTATTATTTAATTTAATACAAATATTCTTATCTACATAACTTAAATCGGAATTATCAATGTCCTCATCAATAGTATTGGAAACATTCTCCCCATCGTCATTTACGCCCATACTAAAAAAATCGTAAGTTTCTCCCATATTATCTCTCCAATCTAAATATTATTTTCATTTTTTATAATGATGGATTGTATAATGAAGTGCGACACCTAGAAAAATAAAAAACTCATTATGAAT
>OGMX01000149.1_pt1 | contig 59467 bp, 47 predicted proteins | sample 1573351 | NCBI WGS metagenome assembly OGMX01 (sample SAMEA2581926, study PRJEB24529) | metagenome | biome: Human gut stool | place: China | collected 2011 | reverse complement strand
AAAGAGAACATTAGCCTTAATGCGAACGCGCTCTGCCCCGCGCACAGGCGCGCGACGCTGGTGCTTTTCTGGTTCTCTTTTGGCATGCAAAAGAGAACTTAGCCCCAATGCAACAGCGCTCTATCCTGCGCCTCAGGCGCAAAAATCACAGCATCGTCATCTGCTCCCCTTCATCCTCTGCGCGGACGAGCGCACCAGTAGCCGGCAGGCTGCGGACGCGGTAGCGGTGGGGGTTGGCCAGTTCCAGCGTATCCGCCGGGACGACGGAGGCGATGGTCTGGTTCTTTTTCAGGGTCACGACGGCCACACCCTGGCTGTCGCGGGTGGTCTTTGCAGCGATCTGCGCCGTGCCGACCAGAAGCATCCGTCCCGCGCTGGTGCGGATGGCCAGCTCCGTCTCCTCGGGCAGGAAGAACATGGTCGCCAGCGGCTCTTTGTCGCAGTAGGCTTTCAGCAGCTTGCGGCGGTTCTGCTTGGTGGCGTAGGAGCTGAGCGGGATCTTTGCGCACTTGCCGCTGGCAAAGAAGAAGAGCATATAGCCGCCGTAGTCGGAGGTGATGACCATGTCGAGGATGCTCTCGCCCTCGTCCATGCCCAGACGGCCCGGCAGATAAATGCCCATCTGGGCCACCTTGCCGTCTTCCAGCTCGGCCAGACGCACCTTATACACCTGTTGTTTGTCGGTGAAGAACAGCGCTTCCACGTTGTTCCGCGTCTCCACCTGCCGGAGGATCTCGTCGCCCTCCTTGAGCTTGTGCGCACCGGCCGTGCGCAGGCTCTGGGGCGGGATCTTCTTCAGATAGCCCTCGCGGGTGAAGAACACGGTGACGGGATAGTCCGGCACGGCCTCTTCCTCGGCGCCGCTCTCTTCCTCGGGCAGGTCGTAGAGGATCTCACTGCGGCGGGGCTGGCCGTACTTCTTTGCCACGTCGGCCAATTCCTTCATGATGATCTTGCGGATGCGGGCAGGCTTTGCGAGGATGTCGTTCAGATCGGCGATGTCGGCTTCCAGCTGCTCGATCTCGCCGGTGCGCTTGAGGATATATTCCCGGTTGAGGTGGCGCAGCTTGATCTCGGCCACATAGTCGGCCTGCACTTCGTCGATGCCGAAGCCGATCATCAGGTTGGGGACGACTTCCGTCTCCTCCTCCGTGGTGCGGATGATGTGGATGGCCTTGTCAATGTCCATCAAAATCGCCGCCAGACCCTTAAGCAGGTGGAGGCGCTTTTCCTTGCCGTGGAGGTCGTAATAGGTGCGTCGGCGGACGCATTCCATCCGGAAGGCCGTCCACTCCTGCAAAATCTCCCGCACCCCCATGACCCGGGGCTGGCCCGAGACAAGGATGTTGAAGTTGCAGCTGAAGCTGTCTTCCAGCGGGGTGGCCTTGAAGAGCTTGGCCATCAGCTTGTCGGCGTCCACGCCGCGCTTGAGGTCGAGGGTGAGCTTGAGGCCGTTCAGGTCGGTCTCGTCGCGCATATCGCTGATCTCTTTGATCTTGCCCGCCTTGACCAGCTCGGCGATCTTGTCCATGATGGCCTCCACCGTGGTGGTGGGCGGTATCTGGGTGATCTCGATCATGTTCTCGCCCGGCACGGCGGCGTAGCGGGCGCGCACCTTCACGCTGCCGCGGCCATTCTCGAAGATGTCCCGCATCTGGGCTTCGTCGTAGAGGATCTGGCCGCCGCCCACGAAGTCCGGGGCGGGCATGGTGGTGGAGATGTCGTGCTTTGCATCCTTCATGAGAGCGATGGTGGTGCTGCACAGCTCGGCCAGATTGAAGGAGCAGATGTTGCAGGCCATGCCGACGGCGATGCCCAGCGTGTTGTTGGCCAGAATGGTCGGGAAGGTCACGGGCAGAAGGGTCGGTTCGGTGGTGGTGCCGTCGTAGTTGGGGACGAAGTCCACCGTCTCTTTGTCGATGTCCCGGAACAGCTCTTCGCAGACACCTTCCAGCTTGGCTTCGGTGTAGCGGGCTGCGGCACAGGACATATCGCGGCTGTAGGCTTTGCCGAAGTTGCCCTTGCTGTCCACGAACGGCACCAGCAGGCTCTCGTTGCCCCGGCCCATGCGGACCATGGTGTCATAGATGGCGGCGTCGCCGTGGGGGTTCAGGTGCATGGTGCTGCCCACGATGTTCGCCGACTTGGTGCGCGCGCCCTTGATCAGGCCCATCTCATACATCGTATACAGCAGCTTGCGGTGGGCGGGCTTGAAGCCGTCGATCTCCGGCAGGGCGCGGCTGACGATGACGCTCATGGCGTAGGGCATATAGTTCGTTTCCAGCGTGCGGGTGATGGGGTCTTCCAGCACACTGCCGGCGTTCAGTATCTCAACGCCCTCGCCCAGCTGGGGGCGGACAGGCTTTGCGGTTTTTTTGCTCGATTTCTTTGCCATTGTAAATCCTCTTTACTAGAGTTCCCTCGTAACTCAACCTCTCAGTCTCGCTGCCGCTCGACAGCTCCCCTAGCGAGGGGAGCCTCTGGCGAAGAGGGAAAGCTTTTCCGAAATGCCAAAGCCTCCCCTCCGTAGGGGAGGTGGCAATGCGAAGCATTGACGGAGAGGTTTAACTCACATCCAGATCGTCCAGATACTCTGCACCGTGCTGGGCGATATGCTCCTTGCGGCCTGCGAGGTTGTCGCCCAGCAGGATGTCGAACACCTGCGCGGTGCGCTCCACGTCGGTGGGCATCACCTTGATGAGGCGGCGGCTCTCGGGGTTCATGGTGGTCAGCCACATCATCTCGGGGTCGTTCTCGCCCAGACCTTTGGAGCGCTGGATGGTGTATTTCTTATCGCCGATCTCCTCGAGGAAGGTGGCCTTCTCGGGCTCGGTGTAGGCGAAATAGGTGCGGTCTTTCGTGGTGATCTCGTACAGCGGCGACTCCGCGATATAGACGTAGCCCTCGTTGATGAGGGTGGGGGTCAGGCGGTAGAGCATGGTCAGCACCAGTGTGCGGATCTGGTAGCCGTCCACGTCGGCATCGGTACAGATGACGATTTTATTGAAGCGGAGATTGTCGAGGTTGAAGGTTGCAAGCTCCTTGTTGTGCTTGCCGCCCAGCTCCACGCCGCAGCCCATGACCTTGATGAGGTCCACGATGACGTCCGACTTGAAGATGCGGGCATAGTCGGCCTTGAGGCAGTTCAGGATCTTGCCGCGGATGGGCATGATGGCCTGATATTCACTGTCCCGGCTGGTCTTGACCGCACCCATAGCCGAATCGCCCTCGACGATATACAGCTCACGGCGGGAGGCGTCCTTGGTGCGGCAGTCCACGAACTTCTGCACCCGGTTCGCAAGGTCGATCTGGGTCGAGAGGGTCTTTTTGATGCTCTGGCGCGTTTTTTCGGCGTGCTCACGGCTCTGCTTGTTCACCAGCACCTGCTGACAGATCTTCTGGGCCTCGTCGGGCTTTTCGAGGAAGTAGACTTCCAGATAGTGCTTGAGGAAGTCGGTCATGGCCTGAGAGACGAACTTGTTGGTGATGGCCTTTTTGGTCTGGTTCTCATAGCTGGTGCGGGTGGAGAAACTGGACGAAACGTACACCAGACAGTCCTGCACATCCTGAAAACTGATGGCACTCTCGCCCTTTTTGTAGAGGTTCTTATCCTTCAGATACTTGTTGATCTGGTAGACGAAGGCCGTGCGGACGGCGTGCTCCGGGCTGCCGCCATGCTCCAGCCAGGACGAGTTGTGGTAGTATTCCAACAGCTGCACCTTGTTGGAGAAGCAGAACGCCGCGCTCATCTTTACCTTATAGTCGGGCTGGTCTTCGCGGTCACGGCCGGTGGCTTCGCTCTCGCAGCTGAACACCGGGGTCAGGCTGTCTTCGCCCGCCGTCTCAGCCACATAGTCGGCGATGCCGTGCTCATAGCACCAGCTCTCCTTCCACGGCTTGCCGGTGGCGGGGTCTTTCTCCTTTTCGTCGGTGAAGTTGAGGGTCAGGCCCGCGTTGACGACAGCCTGACGGCGGAGGACATCTTTATAGTAGCTGCCGGGGACGTCGATGTCGGTAAAGACCTCATCGTCCGGCTTCCAGTGGATGATGCTGCCGGTGCGGCGGCCCTTGTAGGGCTCTTTGTGCAGGCCGCCCACGTTCTCGCCCTTCTGGAAGTCGAGGTGGTAGTGGAAGCCGTCGCGGTAGATGTCGGCGGTCATCCATGCCGAGGCGTACTGGGTGGCGCAGAGGCCCAGACCGTTCAGGCCGAGGCTGAATTCATAGTTGTCCTCGCCCTCGCCGTACTTGCCGCCTGCGTACATCTCGCAGAACAGCAGCTCCCAGTTGTAGCGCTCTTCCCCCTTGTTCCAGTCCACGGGCATACCGCGGCCAAAGTCCTCGACGATGACGCTGCCATCCTTGCAGCGGGTGACGTTGATGGTGTCGCCGTGGCCGTCGCGGGCCTCGTCGATGGAGTTGGAGACGATCTCAAAGATGGAGTGGGCGCAGCCCTCCACGCCGTCCGAGCCGAAGATGACGGCCGGGCGCTTGCGCACACGGTCGGCACCCTTCAGCGAAGTGATGCTTTCGTTGCCATATTCCTGTTTTCTTGCCATGCTGCTCCTCCCGGCCCCGGAATGTTCTTGCAGTGGAGCCGTCTCAAACGCTTTTGCTATATATAGGTATATATCCCCACAGCGGGAGAAAAGCGATTCTTTTCATTCTCATTTATTAAACCATAGGTTGTTGAAGATGTCAAATAGTCTTTCCCTGTCTGCCACCCACAAAAAGTGTCAGAAAAGTCAGTCTTATTTTAGACGATAACACGGGCAAAATATAGAAAATTCAAAAATTCTCAAAAAATTTTGCATTTACCCCTTTACAAAATCGAAATTTCAGGTATAATAATCATCGTCCGGTGCGCCTCTGTAGCTCAGTCGGTAGAGCAGGGGACTGAAAATCCCCGTGTCATTGGTTCGATTCCGATCGGAGGCACCAGTCAGGAGACCCAGCAGGGTTTCCAATATGCGGCCGTAGCTCATCTGGTAGAGCGCCACCTTGCCAAGGTGGAGGTAGCGAGTTCGAGCCTCGTCGGCCGCTCCATAATGGAGCAGCAATCGTTGTTCCAATATGGCCCGGTAGCTCAGTTGGTTAGAGCACCAGCCTGTCACGCTGGGGGTCGTCGGTTCGAGCCCGATCCGGGTCGCTTCGTCGGAATGTCAGACATTTGTCTGGCGGTCTTACAAGTAAGACCGCCGCAACAAATTCTGAAATTCCTCCTCTTCCCCACAAAATCTTGCTTCGCAAGCTTTCGCGGGGACCCCGAAATTCGAGAGAATCGCTCGGGAGGGTGCGAGGGTAAACGCACCGAATATGCGGCCGTAGCTCATCTGGTAGAGCGCCACCTTGCCAAGGTGGAGGTAGCGAGTTCGAGCCTCGTCGGCCGCTCCAAATGGAGCAGCAACAGTTGCTCCGAATATGGTGACGTGGCCAAGTGGTAAGGCAAGGGTCTGCAAAACCCTCATCCACCAGTTCAAATCTGGTCGTCACCTCCAAAAGATTCCCGGGTGCTGAGGCATCCGGGATTTTTTGTTGTTTTGTTCGTTAAATGATCTACTTATGCGGAAAAGCTTGTCTCCCCTCTTCGCTCTGTGCTATGCTAAAAGAGTCAGCAAAGAAACGGCTAAGAGTCCAGAGGAGGATACAGACCCATGCCAGAGTTCCCGCACAAAGATTTCCGGCTCCATGTGGGCTGGCGCACCATCAAGACCGCCGTCAGCGCTCTGCTGGTCAACTACTTTCTGCCCCGGCCCCGGGTCGTTTCCCTCTGGGAAGGGTTCAAAGGGCTGTTCAAGAAAGGCAGTAAGGTTTGAATGCTTGACAATCCTCGATAAAACGTATATAATGAAAGCAAGAAAGGTGCTGTCCTGCAAAATGGTCAGCTCCCTCCTAGCAAATCAAAGAAATGACCGCTCAGGTTGGGAAGTCTGGGGCGGTCATTTTCTTTGTCAGTCATCGGAATTATGTTTTGTGCTCGGCTTGTCCCGAAAGACATCCCTCGCGATCATCCATGTCACCTGAATGACACCAATGATCACTGTAGCCAGAAGGCCCAGAAGTACAAGTACAAGATTCAGATCCGTCATAAAGACTCCTCCTTAAACATTCATCATGAACTATCACTCAAAATGTCCGGAGGACGACAAAGTTGGCCTCCTCCGGACGATGTCAGGAGGAAGTCTGACCACCTGCATTTGCAGACAGCACCTTTCAGGACAGAAAAATCCATCCATGAATATAGAATAACACACTTTTCGACGATTTGCAATCTGATTCATGCGCCCCGCTCCGGCGGGGCGCTTTTCTTTTGCCCTCTGCCGTGATACAATGGGCATACGATCATTTTCCCTGAAAGGAGGCCGCGCCATGCCTGCCGAACTTCACACCACCCTCACGCCGGACACCCCGGTACGCTATCTCAAGGGCGTCGGCCCCAAGACTGCCGAGCGGTTCGAGAAGCTGGGCATCCTGACCCTCAGCGACCTGCTCTGCCACTATCCCCGCCGGTATCTGGATTTTTCAAAGCCCTACTCCATCGCCGAGGCCCCCGCCGACACCGAGTGCGTCGTGAAGGCGGAGGTGTTTGCAAAGCCCGGCGGGCGCATCCTGCCGGGCGGGCGGCGGATGGAGCGCATCACCGCCGGAGACGATGTATCCAGTCTCGAGATCACGTGGTTCAATAATCCATACGCCGCCCAGAAGCTGGAGCTGGGGCAGGAATACTATTTTCAGGGCATCGTGACGGGCGGGATGCTCCGCCGTCAGATGGTCAACCCGCAGGTGCGCACCGACGCGCAGGTGAAGTCGTCGCCTTTCGAGGCCGTCTATCCCCAGACCGAGGGGCTGACCAGCAGCGCCATCGCCAAGTGCGTCCGCCAGCTCCTCCCCCACGCGGAGCTTCTGCCCGACCCGCTACCCCCCGAGATGCTGAAAAAATACCATCTGCTCTCCAAGGCCGACGCCGTCCGGGCCATCCACTGCCCCACCACCGAGGAGGAAGCCTTTGCGGCGCGGCGGCGGCTCATCTACGAAGAGCTTCTGGTCTTACAACTGGGCATCGGGCGGATGAAGAACCACGGCGCGGCCTCCACCGGCGCGCCGATGAAGAAAGCCGACGCCTCTCCGTTCTGGGAGTCGCTGCCCTTCTCCCCCACCGGCGCACAGCGGCGGGCCGTGGAAGAGATCCTGACCGACATGTCAGGCGAAACGTCCATGAACCGCCTTTTGCAGGGCGATGTGGGCAGCGGCAAAACGCTGGTGGCTGCTGCGGCCATCTGGGCCTGCATCCGGGCCGGGTATCAGGCCGCACTGCTGGCTCCCACCGAGATCCTGGCCAACGCCGCACCACCCTCGCCGCCATCCGGGACGACGAGGCCGACCTCATCGTAGGCACCCACGCCATCCTCAGCGAGGGCGTGGAGTTCGCCCGGCTGGGTCTGGCCGTCGTGGACGAACAGCACCGCTTCGGTGTGCGCCAGCGTGGCCTGCTGGCCGAAAAGGCCGCGAACCCCCACCTGCTGGTCATGAGTGCCACCCCCATCCCCCGGACGCTGGGGCTGCTGATGTACGGCGACCTCGACATCTCCATCCTCGACGAGCTGCCGCCGGGCCGCAAGCCCGTCAAGACCCGCTGCATCACCGGCAAAAAGCGGGCCGACCTCTACGGCTTCCTTGATAGAGAAATCGATTCCGGACGACAGGTGTATATCGTCTGCCCTGCCATTGAGGACGCAGGCGGCAGCGGCCTGAACGCCGTCAAGAGCTACTATGAGGACATCGCAAAAGCCTATCTGCCGGACCGCCGGGTGGGCCTGATGCACGGCAAGCTCAAGCCGAAGGAAAAGGCCGAGGTGATGGATGACTTCAAATCCGGACGTCTGGACGCCCTCGTGTCCACCACCGTCATCGAAGTTGGTGTGGACGTGCCGAATGCGACGGTCATGGTCATCGAAAACGCCGAGCGGTACGGCCTGAGCGCACTGCACCAGCTGCGCGGGCGTGTGGGACGCGGCGCGGCAGAGAGCTGGTGCTTCCTTGTCAGCGACAATGCCTCCGAGTCGGTGCAGAAGCGGCTCAAGTTCCTCTGTTCCACCTCAGACGGCTTCGCCGTGGCGCAGTACGACCTCGAGACCCGCGGCCCCGGCGACTTCTTCGGGAGCCGCCAGCACGGTCTGCCGACCTTGCAGATCGCCGATTTGATGAACGATACCCGCACCCTCCACGCAGCCCAGAGCGAGGCTGCGGCCCTGCTGGCCGAAGACCCGCTTCTCGAGCGGCCCGAACACGCCCTGCTGGCCCGTCAGGTGGAGCAGATGTTCGACAAGGCCGGTGCAATGAATTGAGTAACGAAAAAGGACTGCCCGCGGCAGTCCTTTTTCGTTATCTTCTCTTCCACCACGGCTTCTTCTCGCCGATGCTCACTACATCGCAGAAGAGGCAGCGGCTCTTGGTAGAGAGCTGCACATCCTTGTGATGGCAGCCGAAGAACCATTTCTCGTAAGTCGTTTTCATGACGATCTTGTCGAGGAAGAGGTGCAGCCGGTTATTCTCGCCCTCAGCCAGCACGCTGAAATCCAGAAATTTGCTTGGCGCGTCGTGGGTCAGCACATAATCTACCTGCCAGCCGTTCGCTTCCAGCGCGGCCTCGCAGCGGGCGTATTCCTCGTCCGAGGGCATCTCCTGCGGCCACCAGTTGACGTGGGCTTCCCGCTCTTCCTTGTCCGGGCTTTCCGCTCCGCCGAAGCAGAGGTACTTCTTCCCTTCCAGCTCCAGTACGCTGCCCCGGCAGACGTGGTACACATTGCCGCCCAGCGGCTGCACCAGCCCGCCGAACCGCTCCTCGGTGGGGTACTGTTCCAGCAGGTCATAGTTCTCGTGGCTGCCATCGAGGAAAAGGATAGTGTAAGGCCGCTTGCGCAGCCAGTCCAGATTCTTCTGCTCGGCCTTGCTGCCGTCCCACACAAAGCCGAAATCGCCCAGCACAACGACGAGATCGCCCTTGCCGGCCCGGCGCAGCTCCCCGTCTTTGAAGCGGTCCAGTTCGCCGTGGGTGTCGCCCGTAAGATATACCATCCTCTTCCTCCTTTTGCGGAGTGTGAAATCGCCCCAAAAGCCTTGTCACGCCCCGCCAAACCTGTTATTATAAAGTATGAGGCCCTCTTCTGAGCCTGTTTTTGTTCCGTAAGAACGGACAGCACATTTTGTCCGATACTCTATCGCAAGTCAAGAAATTCGTGCAACATGAAAACAGCATATTTGCGATATGCAATTCAACGCTGTTGCTGTTGCATTAAAAAGTTGAATTGCTATAATATATTATCGCTTTTTGAGGAAAATGTCCACATGAAACGTATCGTCACCCTATTTCTGAGCCTTGTCCTGCTGCTGAGCTGCCTGTGCGCGCCGGCTTCGGCCCTGTTCGACCCCAGCCTCTTTTACGAGGTGCAGGCCAGGAGCGCCTACATCGTCAACACCGACACCAACATCATCGTCTACGACAAGGACAGCTCCCGTCAGGTGCCTGCCGGGGGCCTGACCAAATATATGACCATCGCGCTGCTGCTGACGAATTACGCCGACCAGCTCGACAACACCTTCCAGATGCCCTTTGCCATCTCGGATTACGTCCACAACAGTGATAATGCCGATATGCGCTCCAATGAGACCTTCACCTACCGGGAAGCTGTCTACGCCATGCTTCTGCGCAACGCCAACGAGGCCGCGATGGGCCTTGCCTACAGCCTTTCGGGCGGCGACCTTGCAGGCTGGGTGAGCCAGATGAATACCCTCTCCCAGCGCATCGGCACCACCGGAAGCACCTGGACGGACGCCTGCGGCCTCGACAGCGGCAACGTGACCACCGCCGTGGATATGTACCTTATCCTGCGGTATCTGATGAGCTTCGACGCCTTCGTGGACATCTCGTCGGCCCCCGCCTTCACCATGCCCGCCAAGGAAAAGCACACCAAGAGTTTCGTGCTGCTGAACCAGAACGTCGCCCTCAACAAAACCAGCGGCGGCAGCTTCTACCGCAAGTCTATGCAGGGTGGTATGTGCGATGTGATGGCCTACAAAAACGACCACGGCGACCAGAGCTATGTTTCGTGGGCCAATCAGGACGGCTCCACCTATATCTTCTGCATCATGCAGAGCCCCGACACCTGTGACACCTACGGCTACGCCAACCGCCGCCCGGCCCTCTACGAAACGACCCGCCTCATCGACTGGGTGTTCCAGAGCTTTTCCATCCAGCCTGCGCTGGACACCGACCTTGCTCTGGCAGAGATCCCCGTGAAGTATTCCTCCGATACCGACACCCTCAAGCTCTACCCCGACAACAGCATGATGACCCTGCTGCCCTCTTCGGGCGACGGCACCGTGACTCAGAAATACTTCCATCTGCCCGACTATGTCTGCGCCCCCGTCCAGCAGGGCGATGTTGTCGGCACCGTGGAGCTGAAGCTGGCCGGCGAGACCATCGGCATGGTCAACCTCATCGCCGGGCAGGACGTGAGCCGGAGCAGCCTGCTCTACTCTTTCTCGAAGCTGCAGGAGTTCTTCGGCAGCCTCTACCTCAAGGTAGTGCTCGTCGTCAGCGCCATCTGCGCCATCATCTATGTGGCGTGGGTCCTGCTCAACTCCCCCCACACCCGCCATTCCTCCAAAAAAGTCCACCGCTATGGCCGTCCCCGCGACTGAGCCGTGCGGTCAGCTTCTTTTCTGAAAAAGCTGTAAAAAGCAGTTGACAAATACGCCCCCAAGTGGTAATATATACAGGAAGTCCGCGACTGCGAAGAACTGTATATGGGCGTGTTCCCGAGTGGCCAATGGGGACAGACTGTAAATCTGCTGCTTTTCAGCTTCGGTGGTTCGAATCCACCCGCGCCCACCAAGAACTCCAGTGTTGTAATGACACTGGAGTTTCTGTTTTATCTGGAAGTTTGTAAAGCGTCGCAAGGGTGGATTCGAACAGCAGCGGAGCCGACCGCCGCCTGCGGCGGAAACAGGGAGGCGAGGCTGGGGCAGCGCTCCGATTTTTCAAGGCCCCGCCAAGGGGTTGCAGAAAAATCGGCAAGCGCAACTCGTAAGGCCCGGCGCTTTGCGTCCCGCCGGGCAAAAACAGCCTGCTAGGCTGTTTTTAGCAGCGCGGCTTGCGTAATCCACCCGCGCCCACCAAAAACTCCAGTGTTGTAATGACACTGGAGTTTCTGTCGTATGTGGATTCTTCAGGGTGCGTCCTATTCAGGGGCGCACCCTGTTTTTTTTTTTTTTTATACTATGCTTCATCATTTTCTGCGCGCAGCATCCGATATCCGACACCAACATGGGTCTGGATCAGATGCGGCGCATCCGGGCATCGTTCCAATTTTTTGCGCAGGGACGCCATATAAACACGCAAGGAAGCAATGTCATTTTCCTGCGTACTGCCCCATACTTTCTGCGTGAGGGAGGTATGCGTCAGCACTTTGCCCACATTATGCGCCAGCACACACAGCAGTTTGTACTCGATGGGGGTCAAATGCAATTCATTCTCGCTCAACCAGACGCAGCCTGCCGAGAAGTCGATCTTCAAAGGACCATTGACAAAAACCGGACTGTTTATGCCGTCAGAAGCCAGCAGATTCAATCGGCGCTGCGTTACACGCAGTCTTGCCAGCAGCTCATCCACGGAAAACGGCTTTGTCAGATAATCGTCTGCGCCATTGTCCAGTGCTTCGATCTTATCAGAATCCTCGCTCCGGGCACTCAAAACGATGATGGGCAGGTTCGACCATGTGCGGACGCTGCGGATGACCTCGATGCCGTCTATATCGGGCAATCCAAGATCCAGCAGCATGATGTCCGGGTTGTGGCTGGGAGTCATCATGATCGCCGTTTCCCCATTGGAAGCAGTCAGATATTTATAGCCGTGGGTCTTCAGGGTCGTTGTGATCAGACACCGTACAGGAACATCATCCTCTACGACCAGAATGGTCGGCTTATTCATGAATATTCACCTCACTTTGCGGCAATGCAAAGGAAAAGACACTGCCATTGGGAATGTTGTCACGCAGGGTCAATGTTCCGCCGTGAGCCGTCAGGATTGCTCGGCAGAGGGGCAAGCCCAGTCCAAGGCTGCGGTGGCTGTCTGCGATGCGGCTCTGCCCGGTATAAAACATCTCGAACACCTGTGCTTTTGCGCGATCCGGAATACCGGGGCCGTTATCTGCAACTTCCACTACGACCTGATGGTCTTTCCGGTAAGCCGAGATCTGAATGACCGAGCCCACAGGGGTGTATTTGATGGCGTTATCCACCAGATTGACAACGACCTGCATGATCAGCCGTGCATCCACATTGACCAGAAGGATCTCGTCCCCATACTGTGTTGTGATGGTGTGTTCGCAGCTTTTCCGGTTGACATGATGCAGTGCTTCTTCGATCATTTCGTCCATCAGCTGCGGTGAGATCTGCAGATTCATCCGTCCATCTTCAATGCGGGTGATGGAAAGCAGATTTTCCACCAGACCGATCAGCCATTGTGCATCATCAAAAATATCGGTGCAGATCTTGTTCCGGGTCTCTGTATCCAGCGTTTCTCCGTTGGAAAGCAGATTGCTGGCATTGCCGGAAATGGAGGTCAGCGGGGTGCGCAGATCATGGGAGATCGTGCGCAGCAGGTTTGCCCGCAGCTCTTCATTTTTTGCCTGCACGGTTGCCTGCTCTTTTTCCAGTGCGTTTCTGCGGTTTTCGATTGCCAGCGCACCTTCGCCCAGAATGGAAAGCAGCACACTGTTTTCAAAGGCATCCAGCGGTTTTTCAGACAGGTCGATCCCAACCACTCCAAACACACCGCCTCCGGTCCGAAGTGCAAGATAAAGACCCTTTGCGTCCGGGTAGCTATCCGTGCCTGCACCGGAACGCTTTTTGTTTGCAAATGTCCAATTTGCTGCATCACGTTCTTCCGGTGCAGAAAAGATGTTTTGCGCCGTTTCCCCGTCAACCCCAAAAAACTGTTCTGAACCAAGATCTCCGTTTTGTTCCGGGTAGACGATCAGGCTCCGGTTCAGCAGCTTCATCAACTGAGACGCTGTCTGAGAGAGGATCTCTTCCTCGCTTTTTGCTCTCTGTAAAAGCTGATTTGTGTCAAAGAGTATTTTTGTCCGGAATGCTGCCTGCGCAGACATTTTTGCATGGTCTTTCAGCCGCGTTGTCAGGGTGCAGGTAATGATCGCAGAGGTCAGCATCAGGGCAAATGTGACCTGATAACCGGGGTCATACGCATGGAATGTCAGGCGCGGTTCCGTCAAGAAAAAATTGTATAGCGCAACACTGGCAATGGAGCCCAGCACACCGCAGGTGTAACCGCTGGTACACAATGCGGTGAACAGCACCCCCAGCATATAGAGCATAATAATGTTATAGCGTGCAAAGTCCAGCTGCAAGAAAAAGAAGCCGATGAGCGTGATGCAGCTCAAAATGCCTGCGGTGATCAGCAGATCACGGACAGAAGGCAGAAGCGGACGGGTGAACAGCTTTCTTCCTGAGTCATAGCCGTTCTCTGCAGAAGCATCCGGGATGATGTAAATATCCAGATTGGGTGCAGTCAGCGTCAATTTTTCAGTCAGTGACGGTCCACTCCAGAAATGGCGGCGATGTACGCTGGAGCGCCCCAGCACGATTTTTGTAATGCCGGAGATGCGGGCAAACTCTGCGATCTGCTGTGGAATGTCATCCCCGTAGATCGTAGAAATGTCGGCACCCGCCTGCTCTGCCATACGAATGTGCTGCTGCAAGCGCCGACGGTCTTCTTTTCCCATCTGATCCGAGTCAGGCGTCCGGACATAGAGAGCTGTAAAGGTCCCGCCGAACGCCTTTGCCATCGTTGCTGCCGTCCGCACGATCTTTGCATTGGAGGGAGAGGACGACAGACACGCCAGAATATGTTCAGTGGGTGGGTCGTTCTGATTCATAAAGATCACCTGCCTTGCCCACAGTATAGCACAATTTGATGGTCACGACCACCAGCCACGTCTTTTTCCTTCCTGTCGAATGATCTCCTTCCGCATGTGATCCAGCGCATCTGCTGCCCAAAAACCACTCAACATGACTCCAAGAACCATCAGCAACAAAACGACATCCATATGATCTGTCCTATCTTTTTAGAGCCGGAAACACTTCTGGATCGATGCGTATTTTCCCAAAACCAGCATACTTTCATCCCGGCACAGCCGCGTATCCGGCGTGATGTTCATATCGAGCTTTCCGTCTTTTTTCAGTGCAAGAATATTGATGTTATACTTTTTTCGGATATTGATCTCGCCGATCGTGCGATCCATCCATTCCGGCGGAATGGTCACTTCCATGATGGCGTGGTCGTCCTGCAGCTCGATATAATCCAGAATGTGTTCGGAGCTGTATCGGATCGCTGCCCACTTTGCCAGCTGCTTTTCCGGGTAGACCACTTCATCCGCACCGTTGCGCAGCAGGAACTTGGCTTGTACATCCCGCTCTGCACGCGAGACCACAAGCTTTGCGCCCAGCTCCTTGAGCAGTGATGTTGTTTCCAGTGAGCTTTGAAAATTGCCGCCGATGGTTACGATACACACATCAAAATTGCCGACACCAAGGGAGCGCAGAAAGTATTCGCTGGTGCTGTCACCGATCTGTGCATTCGTCACATAGGAAAGCACGGCGTTCACACGGTCTTCGTTGCTGTCGATCGCCATGACCTGATGACCCAGCTCATTCAGTTCCTGCGCAATATGGCGGCCAAAACGGCCAAGCCCGATCAAAAGAATCGATTTCATACTTGTCTCCTTTATCCGATTGCGATCTTCTCCTGCGGCAGACGAGAGTGGGCAGGGTTGCTGCCAAATGCCGCATAGATCAACGTCAATCCGCCAACACGTCCCAAAAACATCAGTGCGATCAGCACCCCCTGCGAAAGGATGCCCAACTGCGGCGTGATGCCCAATGTCAGACCTACCGTTGCCACAGCCGAAGCAGTTTCATACAGACAGACTGACATCGGCAGCTGCTCTGCCGCAGCAATGACAAAGGCTCCGAGGAAGAACAGCGTCAAATACATCCCTGCGATCGTAGCAGCATTCTTGACCGCGGAACTATCTATGCGCCGCCCGAAAAATTCGGCATCTTCTCTGCGGCGGAAGGTCGCCCACATATTGGCCAGCAGAACGGCAAATGTTGTGGTTTTCATGCCGCCTGCCGTAGAGCCGGGCGAACCGCCCAACAGCATCAGAACCACCATCAATGCCTGTGAAGCGCTGCCCATTGCAGCAAGATCAGCGGTGTTAAAGCCGGCAGTACGGGGTGTAACGGATTGGAACATCGACAATAAAATGCGCTGCCGGGCAGAGCCTGCCGTGAACTCGAAACAATAAAAGTACAGCGTCGGCAGTACCAGAAGAAACGCCGTCGTGGCAAGGATCACCTTGCTCTGCATCCGATAGCGGTGAAAGTCAAGGCGGTATGTACAAATGTCCTCCCATGTCAGAAAGCCAAGGCCGCCAAAGACGATCAGGGCCGCGATCACTGTGGTAAGCAATGGGTCACCTGCATACCGTGTCAGCGAAACAAATTTTGCCCCCTCTGTTCCCAGCAGGTCAAAGCCGGCATTGCAGAACGCCGAAATGGAATGAAACAGTGCATACCAGATCCCGCGCAAACCATAATCGGCGCAAAATGTCGGCAGCAGCAGTGCAGCACCGGCCAATTCAAACAGGGCGGTGATCCGCAGAATAAAGCCTGTCAGCCGCACGATGCCGCCCATCTGCGGGGCAGCGGTGGCTTCCTGCATCGTACTGCGCTGCTTGAGGGAGATCTTTCGCCCGGAAAGCAGCGCAAAGGCAGCGCCCACTGTAATGACGCCCAAGCCTCCGATCTGGATCAGAAGAAGGATCACACTCTGCCCGAATGCCGACCAGTAGCTGCCGGTATCCTGAACCACAAGCCCGGTCACGCAAAGGGCAGAGGTGGAGGTAAACAGTGCCTCATGGAACGGCGTGACGCACCGCTGTTGTGCAGCGATCGGAAGCATCAGAAGCAATGCGCCCACCAGATCAACTGCCGCAAAACCTGCAATAATGACCTGAAAAGAAGAAAAACGGTGCTGCCTGTAACGAGGATATTGAATCATAAAAGCTCCTTTACCTATCCGTGTGCATAAAGATTAGCATGGAATAGATAAAAGAGCCGTAAAGAAAATTGTAGAAGTATAAAGATTCCATTAAAATTGATCGGGCAACACTAAAAAATGCCGGACATCACCAGCTCAAAAAAGCGGTAATGTCCAGCATTCATTAGAAAACAAAAAATCCGAACCCTTCTCTTATCGAGAAAAGGTTCGGATTTTCTATTTTAGCGGCAGTCCTCCCGGTAGACATTCCTACGGGTTGGGAACCGCGCACTAACAAAAGCCCCACTGGGGCTTTTGTTGCCCCGCCTGCGGTGGGGCCGTGCTGTTCAAGTCCTCTTATCCGCTGTTATAGCTAAAGGGAATGTGTCATTGTCAACACAGAAATAGCCGGACACGGTGGCCTTGTGGCCGCTGTGTCCGGCTATTTTACTTATCCCAGTTCTTCACTTTTCTTTGATATAAAACTTTGGAGTTCTTTTTCGCGTTTTTCTTTTTCCTTTTGAGCCAAAACTTCATCAAGAATTAACTCGATTCCAATTAAAAGAGGTTGGAACATGTCCAAACATTCTTCTTCACTCAATTCGTGTATTCCTTTACTTACAATACCATATATTGCCTTGTTTTTTACCAATGCCTCTGGCAAGTAGTCTTTTAGTGTTTCGATTTTTTTGTCAAATTTTAATCTTGAAAAATCACATTCGCTAATTTCAAGGGATTCCTTATGCTCAGCGTACTTTTCAAACACTAAATTCTCAATTATTCTACGGAAATATACAAAAGAACCAATGCCGATTCCCTCTGCCGCAAGCCAAACCGCCGTTGTCAACTCAATATACTGCGCTCCTAGCAACTTTTTGTATTTGCCAAATTTTGACCTATCCAAAATTGCCCTAGGCGGATATTGCCCCACTTTTATAAGTTCTGAATCGGTCAAAATCAAATCAAACAAAATTGTTTGATTTCCATCTCGTGTACATTTATATGTCAGAACATAACGCCGCCCCAGATAACGTTGGAATCTCTCTGTGGCCTTGGGGAGTTTACCACGAGTGGGTTGATTTGGAAGGGCTATTCTCACCATTCCAGTCCCCGTATGTACTTCGCTATCGAAAAATTCAAAAGACCGTGGTGCTTTACAAGTAGGGCAATAACAATCAATGACGTTACCCTTATTAAGACTACCCGACAGATATTTTTCTATATCAGGCAAATCGCTTATATCTACCTCTACTTTACCGTATATTCCCTTTTCCGTCAGTAAACTTTCAAATTTATCCATCTACCAATATCCTTTCTCATTCTTCGTCTTTCTTTTCGCCAGACTGATCTGGCAGTTCTGCGGCATCTTCTACAATGTCGGTCACAAGCTGCTGGAAGTCAAACGCATTCTTTTCTGTGATAACGGGCTTGCCGGTTTCCGCTTCAAGAGCCTGCCGCGCAATGCCGGCCACCTTGCCGCCACGCTTGGCAACCTGCTTGTTTTCTTCAAAGGTCTGCGGCTTTGCAGTCTTGGAAATATCCGTGGTGGAGGCTTCGGCCAGCATGGTCAGCACAAGTTCCAAATCGGTCATGTTATCCCGGAGATTTTCTTTTGTCAGGCCTTTCAGCCGCTTGTACTGCCCTGTGGTCATGCCAGACCATGCGCGGGAAATTTCATCGGTCAGGATGGCGTACTCCTTGCCTTTTTGCACCCCGCGCTTCTTCCATTCATCCGTCAGCTCATTTCGGATGCGGATTGCCAAAAGCCGCTGATGAATCCATTCTTCGGAGTAGCCTTTCTTCAAATAGGTATCAAGCGCACGGTCAATGGCCTGCTCCGGGTCAATGGTTTCCTCGATGCGTTCCTTGCCCACCATTGCCAGCCATGCCTTGAACGGTTCAGCCTTTGGGGATGGGATAGACTGGATAATGCGTAGGAGCTGTTCAGTGTTTGCAACGTCCGTTTTACGTTTTTTGCCGTCCGGGGCAGTCATTTTCAAACCATTACAATTTGTAATGGTTTCATTTCCTTCGTCTTTAAGACGCTTTTTTAGAACGCGCCAATAGTTCTGCGGGTCTGCGCTGTCAGTCAGAACAGCAATCACATCAACGATAGCAAAATACCATTCTTCCTTTTCTGCATCCCATGCAGTGCGGATTTTCTGATCTTCAAAAAGCTGGATAGAGCTGTTATCGTTCACTTCTGCCATAGAGGGTTCCTCGCTTTCGTTGTCTAATTCTATTTTACATGATTTCGGGTGGAAACGCCACCCAGTCTAAGCGTTTGCAGTTCAAAAATCCGAACAATATTTTGTGCAGATTTACCGTTCCTGCATCTGCTCCTTTCCCGGTGTTGTCCGCAGGATGCCGTCCACATTCTGCTTGATGATACCATACTCCTGCATCTGGCGTTTGGCTTCGGCATACTGCCGCTGCAGCTGGTCTTTCTGCTCGGCCAGTTGCTTATACTCAGCTTTCAGCGCGTAAAGGTCGGGCAGCTTTTGAAAGCTCTGCTCTTTCAATGCCTTGGCCGCCGCCTCATAGAGAATCAGGGCGCCTTCATGCTTACGCCGGAACTGCTTTTTGTCAGCGGCCCGCTGATACTCCTGCACCAACGGGCGCAGCTCCTTACAGGTAGTAACATCCTTTATCAGCACGGCCATTTCTGCAAGCCGGCGCTCTGCTGCTTTCAATGCGGCGGCAGCTTCGGTGCTGGCGGCGGTGATCTCGGCCACCCGGCTTTCCAAATCCGGGTAGCTTTCGATTTCACGCTCTGTCAGGAAGTTCAGCGTCCGGGCCGCCTGTTTCAGATTGTGGAGTTTTGCCCACTTCTCATACCCTGCGGACTGCTGGGCCTTGATGCTGTTTTCCAAATCAATCCGCAGAGAAATTTTGCGGTTTTCCTTGGGCTTTCGCTCCACGAACCGCCCTTTGATGCGCTCGGTGATAGCTTCCTCGGTGTAGGCTTCGCCCAGCGTTTTGCAGCGGGTGAACCGCCCCTGTCCGGGCGCACGGAACGAAACATACTTGCCCCGCTTGACTTCATAGCCCTGCTCCTGCAGGAGCCGCAGAAAATCGTCAAAATCCTTGGCCTGCGGGATGGCTGCATCTATGGCGGTTTTCAGCTTCGCCTTCCAGCTCGTGCCCTTGCGGTGTGCATCCCACTCGGCATAGCTTTTGCCCCGGTCTTGACCAGGCATCACCACAGACAGACCATGTTCCTTGCACAGCCGGTCGCTGGTGCGCCGGATGTAGGCATAACTCTGTCGGTTGGAAACATACTTTCGTTGGTTCACCATGTCCACGGCGCAAAAGATGATGTGGTTGTGGACGTGCCCTTTGTCAATGTGCGTGGTCAGCACATAGGGGTATTTGCCTTGCAGGACTTCATCTGCAAGCTGTCGGCCAATTTCGTGGGCCTGCTCCGGCGTGGTTTCTCCCGGCGCAAAAGACTGTATCAGGTGGTGGGCCAGATTGTTGCCTTTCTGCATGGCCTGTGACAACAGCAGTTCAAATTCGATGTCGGCGGTTTCATAGGCGCAGGCAAAAGAGGACACCAGCATTTTTTCATCGGTCTTGGCCGGATTCTCGATATAGTCCAGTGCCTTTTTCAGCGTTGACTTGATAGGATGTATCTTTGTAATTGCCATATCTGTGTCAGCGCTCCTTTGATGTCCGCAACATCTTGTGTGTACAGCGGCCCCATGCTGTTCAGCCGCCGTGCGATCTGATTGACGTTAACACCAATCTTCTGCAATTCGGCGGTCTGCACCCGGATGTCGGTGGTGTCGATGTGGACAACATAACCATCTATCAGCATCTTCCGGGCGTAGGCAGAAAAATTCCGTGTGTGCAGCAGAGCCATCTTCTGCCGGATAAGTTCCTGTTCCTCCGACGTCACGGGAACACGCAGAACAATTTTTCGGGTTCGGTTCGTCATAGTTTCACCTCATTTCTTGGGGGTCTGGGGTACTCCCCAGCAAGCATTTTTGCCGGGAGTGGCTACACTCCCTATGCTTGCTACGTTACCTTTTCCCACTACTATAACACCACAACACCCCCGTTTTGCCCGCAAAATGCAAAAAAAATAAGAGGACGCTTTTGCATCCTCTCAATGACCATGCGTGGCAATCAGACACACGCGTGCTCTTTTTCCTGTTCATGGATTCGCAGCGCACCGTCAATGGCACCTTCTACGATGGGTAAGTATTCTTCCGGGCAAAGCTGCAGCTTGTGGCTGACCCGCTGACGTTCCGCACTTTCTTCCCGCATGAGTTCCGGGTTGAAGTACCGCTCCACGGGCAGACCACATATTTTTATCAGCTGAATCACCACCGGCAGACTGGGCAGCGTGCCTTCGTTTTCGATGTTCGCAAGATACCGGCTGTCACAATGTATCATGTCGGCCAGCGCACTGCGGGAAAGCTGTTTTGCCTTTCGAGCTGCCTTGACATCCGCTCCGAACGTTTCAAAGCCGGGACAGTCCTCAATTTTCGCCATTCTGCATCACCCATATACATTTTATAGTTCATGGACGATTGGCGAAATGATGCAAAATCCATTTAGCTTACACTTTATAGTTCCACTTGAAAATCAGACGCGCGCGCCAGAGTTTATTCTGGCTCTCATTCTACTTTCGTTGCGCGGTTTTTCTATACTCTAATGGCAACAATCCAGTGCTTTTGCGGAACAATTCTGCAAATCGGCTTGAAGTGGAATACCCCACTGTTTGGGCAACTTGTCCGACTGTCAGCTCTGTGTATGCCAGCAGATACTCTGCTTGGCTCATGCGCCGCTGCTGAATATACTCTGTGATGGTGCAGTCGTAGTATTTCTTAAAACAGCTTTTCAGTTTCGTTGTCCCCATGCAGGCAATCTGCGTCAGCCTTTCAAGAGGAATGTCAAAAGCATAATGGTCACTAAGATATGAAGCGACCGTCTGGATACTTTCTATATCCTGCTGCGAGAGCTTATGAACTGGTTTATCAGGATGCTTCTTCTGATATTCCACTACCATTGAAACTGCTTCTGCGACTTTTCCCTCATAAAAAAGTTTTGCGGCAATCCCTTCTCCGCGATAGTCCTTAATCTCCGTAAGCAACCGTGACATCGCAGGAAAATCTGATGTTTGGTCGATTTTGCGGAAGGCGTCAATCGGATTGATCTGTGCCTCAGGGTACAGTTTCTTCAGATAATCTTCATAATATGCGGGTGCAATCTCGATTCCAACCGAACGGATTGGAATGTTCTTATGTATCAAAGCCTTGTATGGCGCATAGCCTCCGATAAACGTTTTGATGCAGCCGGCAGACAGTCTGCGGTATGGCGATAACTCTTCCCCGGAGATAGAATCATACTGCGTAATACTCAAACATTCTGGCAAAGAACATTCCAGCATGAAATCCTTGTGGAAAGAAAAATTGTGAATTTTAATATCGTATAGGTCTTTCTGTCCATAAGTCCAGTAGGTACCTTCTCCGACTTCGGGAGAAAGTTTCCAGCAGATACCCAATGCCCCGTATTGCTGGTTATCTGAGTCACGGATAAAACCGTGTTCCGCAAGCAGGGGCGCATAAAGCTGATCGATGATTTCAGACATGAAAGTAGACCGCCTCCTTTTTTGCAACGATTGGACGAACCTTTGAAAGGAACGGACGAACATCGCCGAAACCTATTGAATGCTGTTCGTCACAAGTGTACCGTATTAGATAACGGTTAGCAGCATCTAATCGAAGAATATCACAAACCGCTTGTCGCGTCAAGACAACGAAAGGTAGGAGGCTCAAAATGAGTAATCAAGTAAATTCTATGAACAAAGGTCTGACTGTGAAAGACCTTGTAACAACTGGCATTTTTACCGCACTGTTATTTGTTTTTGTATTGGTGGGCGGTGTCTTTTTTGCAACGAATCCCGTGCTTACTTTTTTCATGCCGGCAGGAGGTGGGCTGCTTGCTGGCCCCATTTATCTTTTGCTGATTGCAAAAGTACATAAGCGTTGGAGCCTTTCTATAATGGGCGTTATCATGGGTATTATTTGGTTCGTGACTGGTATGCACTGGGCTTTTGCATTGGGCTACCTGATCATGGCGATTGTCGCGGACTTTGTTGCTGGCGCAGGACAGTACAAAAGCAAAAAACTCAACAGCCTGTCTTATATCCTGTTCTCCCTCGGTGGCACTGGTTCATATATCGTGTTCTTTGTTGACCCCAACGGCTGGGCGCAGACCATGCTGGGAAACGGAACTGAACAGAGTTACATCGACACCATGCAGGCAACTGCAAATACCGGCATCCTGATTGCCATGTTTGCTGCTGTTATCATTACATCTGCGATCAGCGCTTTTGTAGGCTGCAAAATGCTGAAAAAGCAGTTTGAAAAAGCAGGTATTACAGCATGAGCGGTAAACGCCACAAGAAAGGGCTTTGGCTCGACCCACGGGCCAAGCTCTTTCTTATCCTTATGTGTGTTTTATCGTCCATGTTTGCTCCTTCACTTGCATATCAATTTGTCCTTGTTATGCTGATTGCGGTATTGGGGGCTTTCTTTGGAAAGTGGAAATATGTCATTAAGGCTGTATGCTTTTATGCGGTCATCTGTGCCCTGACAGTTTGGATCATGGCAGAAATGACAGGCACGCTGCGGACAATGTTTATTGCCTTTTTAGGATTGTTTCATAAGGTCTATGCGTGCGGAACCTTGGCCGGGATTGTTCTGACTACTACAAAAGTCAATGAGTTCCTGTCTGCTATGAACCGTGTCCACGCACCCAAAAAGTTAGTAATTCCTATGGCAGTTATGCTACGGTACATTCCAACTATTCAAGAGGACTGGCGCTATATCAAGGACGCTATGCGGATGAGAGATGTTTCACCTTCTCTGGCGAGCTTTTTAGCACATCCGGGCATGACAGTTGAGTGTATTTATGTTCCTTTGTTGATGGCAGCTTCAAAAGCAGCGGATGATCTTTCTGTTGCTTCTGTCACCCGTGGAATCGAAAATCCCAATCCACGCACCTGCCTTGTCCAGATAAAATGCGGAGCTGCCGACTGGGGCGTCATGGCCGTTGCCGTAGCTTATCTGATTTTTGAATTATGTGTGCGGGGAGGTGTGATCGGTTGATTGAGTTTGAAAATGTATCGTTTTCCTATACAGGACAGGAACATGGCGGGCTGCATGACATCAATTTGAAAATTTCGGACGGAGAATGTGTCCTGTTCTGTGGCCGCAGCGGGTGCGGAAAAACAACGATCACAAGGCTGGTGAATGGACTGATCCCTCAGTTTTATCAGGGAGATATTCATGGTCGTGTTCTGGTAGATGGTCAGGAAATCAGCAATATCCCCATGTATCAGATTGCCGCTAAGGTCGGCTCCGTTTTCCAAAATCCACGGACGCAGTTTTTCAATGTTGATACAGACAGCGAGATTGCCTTTGGGATTGAAAATGAAGCTCGCCCTCCTAAGAAATTGGCTGAGCGAGTAGAACAGACAACTGAAGATTTGCATATTCAAAAGCTACGGAATCGGAATATTTTTGAGTTGTCCGGCGGAGAAAAGCAGAAAATCGCCTTTGCTTCTGTTTATGCCATGAACCCACAGATTTATCTACTGGATGAACCATCCTCTAATCTGGATATGACTTCGATCCAGGAATTAAGGGACCATTTGCGGCTGATAAAAAAACAGGGCAAAACAGTTTTGATAGCGGAACATCGTCTGTACTACCTGACGGAGTTGGCTGACCGAATTGTTTATCTGGAAAAAGGAGAAATCAAAGGAATATACACCTCGGAAGAATTTCGGCAGCTATCGGAACATGAGCGTGAACACATGGGGCTGCGGGCTGTTGATCTACAGGCGGTATTCCCGCCAAAAGCCCACTTGCCTGCGCCTACCCCTGTATTGGAACTGCGGAATGTGACGCTCCGTTACAAGAAACAAACCATTTTGCATGACATTGTCCTATCCGCGGGAAAGGGCGAAGTGATTGGCGTGGTCGGCCACAATGGAGCCGGAAAGACTACATTTTCTCGCGCTCTCTGTGGGCTTCACAAAGACTGCGATGGACAATTTTTGTGGGAAAGCAAGCCGATTGAGCGTAAGGAAAGGCTGCAACGCTCTTATATGGTCATGCAAGATGTGAACTATGAGCTTTTCGCTGACAGCGTAGAAGCAGAATGTTCCTTTGGCATCCGAAATCCAGACCAAACGCTGGTAAATGCAACTTTGGAAGAACTGGGGCTTTCCCCATATCGAGAACAACATCCAAACACGCTTTCCGGCGGTCAAAAGCAACGAGTAGCTGTAGCTGTCAGCATGATTTGTGGGAAAGACTTGCTTGTATTTGATGAACCGACCAGCGGCCTTGACTTTGACAGTATGACGCAGGTTGCAGGATTGATCCGGCGATTATCCAATATGGGAAAAGTCATTTTCATTGTCACCCATGATTTTGAGTTTGTCTGCCGTACCTGTTCCCGTGTCTTACATTTTGACGAAGGCGAAATACCCGATGACGTATTAGTTACAATGGATGCCCTTCCGAAATTGAGAGAGCTTTTCTCTGTCAAGGTGAATGTCCCCGCAGGGGACAGAGAGGGCGGCCTGGGTCGTTCAGATGGAAAGGCGAGGTAGTCTATGAAGCAGAAAAAAGAAAACAGTGTAGCATTGCTGCTGCATTGGGCAGGAGAACAAAAATTTTGGTTGTTTCTGGCAATCCTGCTGTCCATGTGCAGCGGGCTGTGTATTATTATCCCATATATTGGAATTTACAGGTTGATGGATGCTACATTTAACAGTGCCTGCACACAAGAACTTGTAGTGCAGACTGTGGCAATGATTGCCGCTGCTGTCACCCTGCGTTTTGTCCTGTTCGGATGTTCCGGCGTGGCGGCCCATAAAGGCGCCTACGGCGCACTGTTCAAAGTGCGCTGTATGGTGGCGGAACACATGGCCAGAGCGCCTTTGGGCGCCCTGAATGAACGGCGCACAGGAGATATTAAAACGGTTCTGAATGAAGATATTGAAAAGCTGGAGCTATTTCTGGCGCATAATCTTCCCGACCTTGTGTGCTATCTGGTTGGACCGGTAGTCATCTTTATTTATCTGATGACCGTTAATGTTCCATTGGCGTTGATTTCCCTTGTCCCTCTGGTTCTGGCCGTGGTAGTAATGGGGATAATGTTCCGCAATACAGATGACCTGATGGAACGAGCCAACCAATCCATTACTGCACTGAACTCCGTTATGATTGAATACATCAGCGGAATGAAACTGATTAAAGCCTATAACATGGGGAGTAAGTCGTTCCGAAAATTGTCTGACGCAATCCAGGAGGAAAACGCCATGTGGAATGAGACTTCCCGGCGTATGGGGCCTCCGTATGCAGCGTTTGTCGTTATCATTGAATGTGGAATGCTGCTGATGGTTCCGATAGGCGGGATGTTTTTCCTGAAAGGTTCGCTGACAGCCAGTGCGCTACTGCTGTTTGTGTATGTTGGTTCTATGTATTTAACAGAAATTCGGCCTTTACAGGAATTGGGCACAAACTTTGCAAATGTACTGAACGCGATTACCAAAACCAAAGAAATACTGGACATTCCGATTTATGAGGGTGGAACAGACTTCCCCCAAAAACATGATATTGAACTTCGGAATGTCCGATTTTCTTATGACGGTAAAACCGATGTACTGCATGGTGTCAACCTCAAAATCCATGATGGCGAGCGCATGGCTCTTGTGGGCCGATCTGGTGCCGGTAAAAGCACTGTGATTGAACTTATTTCCCGGTTCTACGATGTGCAGGAAGGCGAAGTGCTGATTGGCGGCAGAAATGTCAAGGAACTTGACTACGATACCATTCTGAAAAATATAGCCATCGTGTTTCAAAAGACTTTCCTCACCCGTGACAGTGTGTTGGAAAATATCCGCATGGGTAGTAACGCTACTCTGGAAGAAGTGCGGGCTGCTGCAAAAGAGGCACAGATTGATGACTTTATCATGTCCCTGCCGGATGGATATGACACAAAAGTGGGCAGTTTCGGCTCCCGCTTTTCCGGCGGAGAAAAGCAGCGGATTGCGATTGCCCGCGCAATTCTGAAAAATGCACCCATCTTGATTTTGGACGAGGCCACAAGTGCCTCTGACCCGGAAAATCAGATGGAGATTGATAAAGCCATTCAAAATCTATGCAAAGGCAAAACAGTTATTGTAGTAGCACACCGTTTGAGTGCTTTGAAAATGTGCAACCGGGTGGCTGTGGTGGAAAACCATACAATTACCAGCGTTGGCACCCATGAGGAAGTTCGGAAGAACAACGCCTACTATCGAAAAGCGTGGGATGACTACGAAACAGCCCGGAATATCACTTATCAGTTGGAGGGCGGTGAGCAGCATGAATGAGCATGATGTATTGAAAAAGAACCGCAATTTCTATATTGGTGTCGGCGGAACCGTTCTGGAAGGACTTCTCTCCGGCAGCCTGTTTATGCTGCTTTACTCTGTTATGCAGTTTTTGTGGTCGAGTCAATTTGACATGAACCGAGTTCTGGCTCTGACTGGTATCATTGCAGTGATTTTTCTTCTCCGTATCCTGATTTACAGCTATGGTTATACCAAAGCGCAGATTGGCGGTGCAGAGGTCAGCAAGAATATTCGGCTTTTTATGGGTGACCATTTGAAGCGCATCCCACTGTCCCGGTTTACGCAGGGACAGACCGGCGATTATATCAACACTATCACAAGCGATGTAAACAACTATGAAAAAATTCTGACCCATAAGGTCGGAGATTTGGCAAAGAATTTTGCCTTGTCGTTCATGTTGATCATTTTTGTTATGACGATTTATGTCCCAGCTGGAATTATTCTGTTGATTGCTGACCTTCTTTTAATCCCCGGCTTGTGGCTTTCTTTCCGCATGGTGCAGAAATACGGAAAAGAAAAGAACGATATTTGTGCGGAGAATGTCAGCAGCATTGTTGAATATGTTTCTGGCATTCAGACTTTCCGTGCTTATGGTGTAGGCGGTATGAAGAACAAAACCGTTATTAATGCCATGCGGGAGTTTAGCCGTATTAGTTTTGTATACGAGGCAAAAGTGCTGCCGATCGGTACAGGATTTGGCATTTTGAGCTGGCTATCCTGTCCGCTGGTTATCTGGCTGGCTTATACACCTTGGGCTGCGGGGACGCTGAACACGGTAGACTACCTTTTGATTTGTATGCTGCCCTTGTTCTGTGCAAAGCTGGCCAACTCGATTTTTGTAGACCTCACCAGTTATAAAAACCTGATGATTTCGAAGAACAAAATCTTGGGTGTAATGAATGAGCCGGAGGAAACAGGCAGTATGGAGCCGCTTCACACAACCACCCATGAAATCATCTTTGACAATGTGGATTTTTCGTATGTACCCGGTGAGCCGGTACTAAAACACGCTACCTTTACGGTGCCGGATCAAAAACTCACAGCCATTGTCGGAGACTCTGGTTCTGGCAAATCCACCATTTTGAACCTGATTGCAAAATATTACGAAGCAACGGGCGGGACGATTTCTATTGGAGGTAAGCCCATTAACCATGTAGCCGCCGAGCGGGTTCTGGAACAAGTTTCTATGGTAGACCAAGACGTATTTCTCTTTGATGATACCATCCGGGATAATATCCGACACGCCCGTCCTAATGCTACGGACGCAGAAATCGAGGCTGCCTGCCGGGAAGCCAACTGTGACAGCTTCATCCGTAAGATGGAAAAGGGATACGATACGCTGACTGGCGAGAATGGAAATCTTCTCTCTGGCGGTGAGCGTCAGCGAATTTCAATAGCCCGCGCTATCCTGAAAAACAGCCCTATCCTGCTTTTGGATGAAGCAACCGCATCTCTTGACATTGAAAATGAGCTTGCCGTAAAGCAGGCCATCGCCAATCTGCTAAAAGAGAAAAAGACAGTGATAATGATTGCTCATACCCTTTCCATTGTCAAAAATGCAGACCAAATCCTTGTAATGGGTGATGGACAGATTGCTGAATCGGGAACCCACGAAGAATTGCTTGCGAAGGGCGGAAAATATGCAGCTATGTGGAACGCAGAGCAAAAAATATCGGCTTGATAGAAAATAAGGCGGTAGGGGTGATACCTGCTGAATCGAATGCGATATTAGCGCAGAAATCTATGAATGGCTGAAAGACGCCTTTAAGAAAGAACAATCATATAGCACATGAGCCTGCCCCGACTAAGGGGAAATAAAAAGCCGTTGGTTTGAGCAGGTGATTTTGTGTACCTATTTTGAACCGACGGCTTTTGAGAAAATCAGGGCCGCCGGTTCTTTTTGCTTATCAAAGCGTTTCATCGTCCGTATGGCGGCCGCTAGGAGGATGCCACTATGCGCCTGATATTCTATCGGTCACTCAACTTTGAATCATCAAAAAAAGCCTTGCTCCCGCACAGGGTCAGCAGGGCTTTTGCTATGTACTATACGATGTAGCTTCTGCGCGTTTCGTGCTGCCATTATGCCCGGTTGGCCGTTTTCGGTCTGCTGGGCTTTTCTATTGCCGCCTGAAAAGCTGCCTGTTTCAAAAATATTTTTGGAAATTTTCAAAAAAGCGGGCAGAATCGGGTGTTTCAGGTGTCATATTAGCGGAAAGGGAAAAATCCACCCGACATCCCCACGGAAAGGGGGTGAGAAGATGGAAGCTATCCCTCGCAACGATGGCGAACAGTACCGATTCGATGCGTTCTGCAAAGCGGTGCTGCGAAATGAGGCCCGGAACTATCACCGAAATAAGAAACGTCTGCTTGACCGTGAAAAGTCATTCAGCGTTCTTTCGTTGGAAGAACTGGGGCAGCTCACGAGTGTAGACCATTATCCAAGTGAAGAATTTGTATTTTCATCCTACGGCTGTGATCTGCACATCGACAATGAACTTGTTGCCAATGCGTTTGCCGCTCTGCCAAAGCAAGAACAAAGCATTTTGATTCTGTTTTGCGTTCTGGAACTGGGCGATGGCGAGATTGGCGACCTCATGGGAATGTCCCGGAGTGCTGTACAGCGCCACCGGACAAAAACACTGAATGAGCTGCGAAAAGAACTAAAGGCGCACTTGCCGGAGGGAGGTTAGGCGTAAATGAACTCCTATGAACACACGAGCAGAGATTTTTTACCGCTCTCGGTGATTCGCTCTGCCTGCGCTGGGGACACCGATGCAGTTGAACAGGTTTTGCGACATTACAGAGGCTATATCAACAAGCTCTGTACAGGCATTCTCTACGACAAGCACGGCCAGCCCCATGTGTGCATAGACGAGTACATGAAACGCCATCTGGAAATCAAACTTATTTCCTCTATTGTGACCAGAGCCGAAACGGTCTGACCCTTTCCACGTTTCGGGACAGCACCTTGAAAAATATGCCCGCAGGACAATGGCGGTGCATTATAGGGCAAACGGATACGTTGCTGTCTGTATCGAGCCGGACGGCGGGTGCGCCACGATGCTTTTCTTTGAAAAATGGAGCGATCACCACCACGCCGCAATGCAAGTGCGGCTGCTTGCGGGCCATGACATACAGACGGGCTGATACTCCCTTACCGTCAAAGTCCGAGCGTTCAGAGCGTCGCAGGCAATGAGTAGGGCTGCATGAGGAATGCAGGGGTGAGATTCCCGTGGGCTGCTGCCAGCAGCCGTCCGTTGGCTCATTTTTTGATTTTTATGAAAGGGGATTTTTACGATGCAAGCGAAAAAGACAAACCCTGAAAAAACAAAAAATCCAGAGATGCTTACTCTGGATTCGACTTATCGTATTGGCAATCGCTCCTTTATCGTTGAGCCGGTGTTCAAAGAAGAAAGTTCCCAGACCTTAGGAGAAGTTCTTCTCAGGCTGATGAAATCCGAAAGCGAAAAATTATAATGACCTTTCGGGAGGCAGCGGACAGAGAAAGCGGATTGTGTTATAATATAGGTGTACAAGTGAATTTGCTATTCGACTGTCCCAAGAAAGGAGCGAGTATGAAACAGTCGAGTAACAAGAAATCCCGTGAAGCAACCGCTTTTCTCTACGAGCGTCTTTCCCGTGATGATAATTTGGAGGGCGAGAGTTACAGCATCGGCAACCAAAAGAAGCTGCTCACCAAAGTTGCAAAGGAAAAAGGCTATACCAATCTGGTTCACTTTCTGGATGATGGCATTTCCGGCGTGACCATGAACCGTCCCGGTTTCGTTGAAATGATGCAACAACTTGAACAAGGAAAAGCCGCCGCTGTGTTCGTCAAAGACCTTTCCCGTCTGGGCCGAAACTATATTGAGGTCGGACGGCTGACAGAAGAATTTTTCCCGGACCATGACATCCGACTTGTTGCCGTTTCGGACAACATCGACACGGCCGAGGGAGAAAACGAACTGGCACCCATCCGAAACCTGTTCAATGAGTGGTATGCCCGCGACATCAGCAAGAAACGCCGTATCAGTAATAAAATCAAAGGCAACTCCGGCGAACCGATGGGACTTCCTCCCTATGGGTATATCAAGGACCCGAACAATCCCAAGCATTGGGTCATTGATGAAGAAGCTGCACAAGTTGTCCGGCGCATTTTTGATATGACGTTGGAGGGCTTCGGCACAGAACAGATTGCCACTCAGTTTGAAAAGGAAGGCATCCTGACACCGCAGGCCTACTGGATTCAGAAAGGCATCGGCCGTCCCGGAAAGACCAAGACGCGCCCCGCCACCAAGTGGAATGGTTCCACGATTACCCATCTTCTGTACCAGCAGGAGTATTGTGGTGATGTTCTGAACTTCAAAACCTACTCCAAGTCCTACAAGAACAAGAAGCGGATTCATAACGACCCGGAAAATTGGGTGGTGTTCCAAGATGTTCACGAACCCATTATTGAACGTGCCGTGTTTGAGCAGGTACAGCAGAAGCGTGGAAAGATGCGCAAACGCCGTACCAGCAACGGAGAACACAATATGTTCTCCGGCCTGCTTGTCTGCGCAGACTGCGGCTGCAATCTGCATTTCCACTTCAATCAGGGCAACCCGGAAATCAAGTATTTCAACTGCTCCAACTACAAGGGCAACCGTGGCACCTGTCAATCCACCCACTACATCCGGGTAGACTTTCTGGAAGAAGTGGTGTTGGGCGAGATTCGGCGGCTGACCAAGTTTGCCAGCCTCTACGAGGACGACTTTCTGAAAGCTGTTATCGGGCACTCCCAGCAGGCGGACGAAGCCGACCGCAAGCTGAAAGAGAAAGAGTTGAAAGCTCTCCTTGCCCGTGATGAAGAACTGGACGGCCTCTTTGAGCGCATCTATGAGGACAATGTTTCCGGCAAAATCTCTGATGAACGCTTTTCCAGAATGTCCCGGAGATATGAGGACGAGCAAAAGGAGCTGACCGAGAAAATCAAACAGCTCCGCGCCAAAATCGAAAAGCAGAGCAGCTGCACCATGACAACGGATATGTTCATCAGTCTGGTTCGCAAGTACACCAGAGCAAAAAAGCTGACACCCCGGATGCTGAATGAACTGGTTGAAAAAATCGAAGTGTTCAATGCAGAAAAGGTCAACGGTGTATGGGAGCAGCGGCTCCGCATTCACTACAACTGCGTGGGCATCATCGAGATTCCAAGCGCACTTCCTTTGCCGACACCCGATGTGTCGGTGAATACAAGAAAAGGCGTAGTTGTGAACTACGCCCCTTGTGATGTCGCTATTTAGCAAATAAAAAATGACGAATGTTCTTTGACAGCTAAATGCTGTAAGAACATTCGTCATGGTGCAGGAATGCAATCCAAATCCGAACCATTTCCCTCGGATGCAACTTCTGTCGCTTCTCCAAAGGTGACGGTCTGTGTGCCTTCTTTATAATTGAAGGTTATCAAAACCTTATCATCGTACAGATAAATTGAATTGATGAACGTATCCACCAATGCCTGCCGCTGGTCTTTCAGGCTCATGTCCAGCTTACGGAACCGCAGCAGCCAGAACCGGATGAACTCTTCGGTCACTTTCGGCTTTGCCAGCTTTTCTTCCGCAATGCAGGCCTCAAGCTCACGCTTGGTTTCTTCCAGCTGCTCTAGCCGCTCCTTGGTGGAGCTGGTGAGGATTCCGGCCTGAATCGCATTGAGCATATTCTGGATACCCGATTCTGCATCCCGGAGCTGCTTCTCATAGAGAGGAAGGTTGGTGTTCTCCTGGTCTTGCAGCTCCATCACCTTGGCGATGATAGACTCCATGGCGGCATCGTCCTTGACAAGCTGCATAGTCTGGTTGACCACCAAATCTTCCAGCCACTGTTTGCGGACGGTTTTCTTCTTACAGCCCTTCTTCTTTTTGGCGGTAGCACATTTATAATAGCGATGGACTTCTCCCATTCGGCTCGTACCACTTTCGCCAAACATCAGCGCGCCACAGCAGCCACAGTGCAGCTTGGTTGTCAGCAGATAATCGTCCTCTGCCTTTCTTCGGGCAGGAGCTTTCTTGTTTTTCAGCATCTTCTCCTGCACATCGTCGAAAAGTTCCACGGAGACGATAGGCGGAATCGCATCGGGAATCAGGATGTCACGGTATTTCAGCTCTCCGATATAGCGGCGGTTATTCAGCATATGCTGGATGGTATTGAAGGTCATCGGTCCGCCGCGCTTGTTTTTGATGTCCTTTTCGTTCAGCCAGTCCCGGATCTCCCGCATGGTCTGACCATCGTTATACCGTTGAAACGTTTCCGCTACGAACGGCGCAGTCAGCGGGTCGATTTCAAAGCGGTGGTCTGCGTTGATGATGTAGCCAAAGGGAATGGCACCGCCAGTGAACTTTCCCTTCAGTGCATTTTCGGTCATGCCACGAATGACCTTTTCAGACAGGTCAGCGGAATAATACTCAGCATAACCTTCCAGCACCGATTCCAGAATGATGCCCTCCGGCCCCTCGGAGATGATCTCGGTGGCAGACATAAGCTTGACACCATTCTTTTTCAGCTGGGTCTTATACCGGGCACTGTCGTAGCGGTTCCGGGCAAAACGGTCCAGCTTCCAGACCAGCACAATGTCAAACAGCTTCTTGTCACTGTCTTTAATTATCTGCTGGAACTCGGGTCGATTGTCCGTCTTGGCAGAGATAGCACGGTCAATGTAGTGCTTGACGATGGTGATGCCATTCTTTTCCGCATAAGCCGTACATTCACGAATCTGACCTTCGATGGATTCTTCGCGCTGGTTATCCGAGGAATAGCGGGCATAGATCACAGCGGTCATGGCAGGCACCTCACTTTACACATCATTAAACGGCGAACGGTTCTTTCAAAATGTAGTTTCGTATAATATATATATATATACCATGTTTTACAACGGTTTGCAATGGGAAAATCAGCGAACAGCATTTAATTCTTTTCGTAAATCAGATACCCACCGACCTATGGTTTTCGCCATAAGATGGTGGGCATCTGTTGTTCTGGCTTATAATTCACTGATGGTTGCAGTAATGGGCTGCATGAGGATTCGCCTGACCGGGGTATATACTGCCAGCACCACAGCCACCAGCACGATTACGACAATCACGGCAAGACAGCCCCACGGCACCTGCCACGCCGCACCGAAATAATGGGTGATGAGCCGGGTATACAGCATCCGGTTCAGCACAAGACCCAGCGCAATGCCCACCACAAGACCGGACACCGCATAGGTGCCAGCTTCGGCAGAGACCATGCGTCTCAGCTGTGCATCATCCATCCCGATGGCACGCAGGATGCCATACTGCTTCATTCGTGCCGACACGCTCATGGAAATGCTGTTGATGATGTTCAGAATGGTGATTCCTGCAATCACGATGAGAAACGCATAGACCACCAGATGGAACGCCCAGTAGGTGCTTTGTATCATCCGATTTCCTTCGATTCGGTTGGAAAAAATAACCTGCTTGTTTAACGTGTCTCTCAGCAGGGTGTGTATTTGAGCAATGGCTGCGTCTGCTGTGGTATCTTCTAGTTGAATATCGATCACCGCATAGCGGTTCTGCCCGGTCAGCTGATGGAAGGTTTCTTCGGTACAGATAACAGTCGGGGAATCGGTACTGCTGAACGGGCTGTCGTCCAATACACCCACGACTGTGAGCTTTGCATCCTCCAGCTGAATGGTATCCCCCACGGTCAGGGAGTTGCTTTTGTCGAATACCGTCAGCACAGGGTATGTGCCATCCTCCGACTCCTGCGGAAGGGTTCCGCTGATCAGGTCTTTTTTCGCCCAGCCAAACTGTATCGTATCGTATGAAATCAGGTCGATGGACCCCTGTTTTCCCTGATATTCCGCCGGGAACGGGCAATACATCCGCCCGAATGCGTGTTTGACTTCCGGCAGAGCTTCCAGCTGCTCCACCAGCACCGGGTCAAGGACATTTTGCCCGGATGTTTCAGCCACCGATAAATCCGGTGCGTAGGGCTGCAACGGATTCAGCGCAAATCCAACCCATCGAAGCAAAACTGAAAAGCTCAAAAACAGGAGAATGCTCAACACAAAGGAACCTGTCATCAGAAGCAAGTTCTTTTTGGACGAGGTTGCATGGCTCACGCCCAAAGAAAGCTCTGTACGACTTCCAAACAACCGAGCATGACACGGAGAATCCGCTGCATTTTCCACCGCATTCCCGGTTGCTGCTGTGATCGGAGAAGCTTTTGCCGCCCGCCGTGCCGGAGAAGATGCCGCGAACCAAACCGTGACTAGTCCCAATACCATTCCGCAAACAATGCCGACCGGGCTTATTCCGAACACCGGCAAAGAGCTGAATTCATCGCCGACAAATCCACGCAGAAAGGCACACAATCCCCATGTGGAAACGACTCCCAGCACACACCCTGCTGGAACAGCAGTTTTACACCAGAAAAGAGCTTCCAGCCGGACAAGCGTCCGAACCTGATTTTTTCCTGCCCCAAGACAACGCAGCATTCCATAATAGCTGGTACGCTGAGCTACATTGCTGTTGATGCTGCCTGTGATCATAAAAATTCCGGCAAGGACGACCATGCCAGCCAACACAGCCGCTACCGCATATAAGCCTACAATATAACCGTTGTTGCTGCTTGCGTTCAACGCCATCAGGTAAGTATTTTCGGAGATTTTTTCTTCTGAAATTCCGTACTTGTTTTCGATGTTCACAATGGACTGCCGCAAATTGGTACGTGGCTTGAACTGGATGAAATACTGTGTTTCAAAGGATTCTTCTACCTGTGCGGCAATCTGAGAAAATGTACTGCGGTTCATCACCAGCACAACAGCATCATACTGGTTCGCATCGGAGGTATCCTCATTGAAACCTGCGACAGTAAGCAAAATGGTCTGTCCATCCGGGAGCGTCAGCGGAATCGCTGTACCGACCGTAACATCCAGCCAATCCCGGATGTTTGCTGTCACGAGCACTTCGCCATCCGCCGGGGCAGTGCTACACTGCATTCCCGGAAAGATTTGAAGGATTGCATCATCTGCTCCTACCAGTGCGGCACGTTTATCTCCGGCAAAGTAGTTTTCCGTAAGGGAAGCGTTGATGTCGCTATACGCCGAAAATGCAGCAACATCCTCCTGTGCGGCAAGCTCTGCGGCTGTTTCAGGGGAGATGTCCTTTACCATGATATGCCAGTTTCCGTTTTTGTTCAGCTGGTTTGAGGTTTCCATCCGAATCGCCATATCTGCCATACTGAACACCGCCGTGACCAGAAACACCGCAAGGACGATGCACAAAATCGTCATGCGGTTCTGCCGTCTGCGTACCTTGGCAGAAATCGGGATCAGGCTCAGATAGCTTTTCATTTCTGTGCTGCTCATTCCCGGCACCTCCCAAAATCGGTCAGGCAGCCGTCCGATACCTGCAGCACCCGGTCTGCCGTCTGCGCAATGCTGCGGTTGTGGGTGATCATCAGGATGGTCTGCTCGTATTTCCGGGATGTTTCTTTTAGCAGGGCAATGACCTCGCTGGTGTTCTGGGTGTCCAGATTGCCGGTCGGCTCATCCGCCAAAATCAGCGAAGGGCGGGTCATCAGGGCGCGGCCAATGGCTACCCGTTGCTGCTGCCCACCGGAAAGCTGGCTTGGCAGATGCTTCCGACGGTCTTTCAGATTCAGCACGGTCAGCAGTTCTTCCAGATATGCCCTGTCCGGCTTTTGGTAGTCCAGCAGCACCGGAAACAGGATGTTCTGTTCTACGGTCAGTTCCGGGATGAGGTTGAATGCCTGAAAGATAAAACCGATATTGCGGCGGCGGAAGATCGTCAGCTCCCGGTCTTTCATGGCAAAAACATCCTTGCCATCAATCAGCACCTTGCCGGAAGTCGGCGTATCCAGTCCACCAATCAGGTTGAGCAGGGTGCTTTTGCCGGAGCCGGATTCGCCAACGACCGCCACATATTCGCCTTTCGGCACTGAAAAGCTAACATCTTTCAGCGCATGGACAGCGGTTTCTCCGCTGCCGTAGGTCTTACAGAGGTGGTTGACTTCTAAAAGTTCCATAGTGTATCCCTCACTTTACAGGTTCCTTCGATTCAGACGGATTATCTCTGTCTGTGCAGAAAAGGATAACACGTCAACCTTACTGCAAGCCTACACCCAGCCTACAATTTTGTAGGAATCGGAAAATTCAGAGTAAAGGTCGTGCCCTTTCCCAGCTCGCTGTCTACTTCAATGGTGCCGTGATGGGCTTCCACAACGGCTTTTGCCAGCGGCAGACCCAGCCCGATGCCCTGTGTATCCTGTGAAAAGCGGCTGCGATAAAACCGTTTGAAGATATGGTACAAATCTTCCGGGTGGATGCCGCTGCCGTTGTCGCGCACTTTGATCTGAACCATGGACGGCAGTGCATTCCACTCTACCTGAATCGTATCTCCGCTCTTTGTGTGGTCAAGGGCATTCTTTACAAGATTGTCCACAGCTTCCTGCATCCAGTCACGGTCGCACCAAAGTGTAACCAGCTCTGAGCCGGACAGAACAAGTTTTTTCTGTTCCTGCTTGGCACGATAGTTATACTGCCGCGCGATATCTTGCACCATTTCAGCAACATTTTCGTTTTTCTTCTCCAAGACGACCGAACCGGCATCCAGCCGGGTGATTTTGAGCAGATTCTGCACCAGCGTTTCGATGCGGTCCAACTCCTGTTCGGACAGGTCTGCAAACTCTTTGACCTCCGATGGCGAAACAGCTTCGTCCTGAAGCAGACCGTTGTAGATATTCAACGCCGCCAGCGGTGTTTTGAGCTGGTGCGAAATATCTGCAATGGTATTTTTCAAAAAACGCTTCTCCCGTTGCTCGTTGTCTGCGTGTGCGCTCAGAACTACCGCCAATGCATTAACGGAGTGAAACAGACGGTAAAATTCTCCCTCCCGGTCGCAGTCCAGTCGTGCATCCGGGTTGCCATCCAGACAGCTTTGGATTTGCTGGACTGCCTGTTCCAGAAGCGCGCTCTGCCTTTGGAAATAGCGAAAAAGCACGCCCCAGAGGCAGCCGCCCAGCAGCAGAAAAACCAACAGTACCCCGAAAGAAAATACATGCGTCGTATGCCATACGATGCCCTGCGTGAGAGCCAATGCCACCGCCCAGACCGCCAGCACGGCTTGGAACAAATTTCGGATCTCCCGGTTTGCGAATACTTTCATACGGCACCTTTACCCATTCCATTTATATCCCATGCCGCGGACAGTCAGCAGCATCTGCGGTTTGCCGGGGTCGTCCTCAATCTTCATCCGCAGCCGCCGGATGTACACTGTTAAGGCACTGCTGTCAATGTAATCCCCATCGCAGTCCCACAGTGCATCCAGAATTTGTTCCTTGGATAGCACGGCATTCGGATGCTGCATAAAGAAGCAGAGCAGCTTGTACTCTGCGCCGGTCAGTTCCAGCAAGATTCCGTTTTTGTACGCCTGCCCCTGCAACAGCCGGACGGTGATGCTGCCCGATTCCAGTACGGGTTCTCCTGCGCTGGACGCATTTGCACGGCGAAGCAGTGCATTGACCCGCGACAACAGGACACCCAGCTTGAACGGCTTGGTCAGGTAATCATCCCCGCCCAGTTCCAGTCCCATGATGATATTCATTTCCTCATCCGAAGCGGTCAGGAACAGAATCGGCACGTTGGATGTGCGCCGCACCTTCTGGCAGAAATCAAAGCCAGAGCCATCCGGCAGGGAAACATCCAGCACCAGCAGGTCATATTTTCTGTCTGACCACAGCACCTCGGCTTCTGCCAGCGTCCGGGCTGTATCCAGTGCAAAGCCCTGTTTCTTGAATGCAAAGGTCAGCCCACTGATCAGGCTCAGATCATCTTCCAAAAGGAACAGTTTTCTCATGATTCCCTCTCTTTTCTGCATTTTGTGCGTCCTACAGGTTCAAAAGCATTATAAGTTTTTTCTGCGAACATTACAATGTGCGAAACGGAAATTGTTTCTTTCTGTGTGTTAAGTATAAGTCCTACTATCACCGCTTTACCGCAATAAATTTTGCAAAACCATCTTGACGTGCCCTGCAATCCATGATACCCTTTATCGCAAATCCCACCAAATTTGTAGAAAAGTACAGAACGGTGTGGGTTTATTCTCCGTGAAGATTTTTACCGCCCCGCAACACACCCGATTCATTTTGCCGCCGATTCACCCCGACAAAATCATCGCTGCGCTGCGTGGGCGGTATTTTTCTTTTGTGGGGAACGTACCTTGAAAATTTCATGAGCCGACCGGACGTGATACCGGCTTTCCAGCCAACGCCGCTGCACAAACAGGGGCAGGAACTTCGTTCGGGGCAAACGGTGACCCACTACATGAGCAGAGTCTCTCTACTTATTTTTTGCGTCTTAACAATTCGGAAACATTTGTTGAAAATGCGTTTTGAGCGCAGCGGTAGAGGGCAAGAACCGTCCCGTGGCCACAAATTTTCAATTCTTGAAAATGTTGTGTTCCATCGGGACTTCACTTCTACAATGCGTCTGCATTTCCGAAGTGATCTTGTTGGGGCGTGCCTGCCCCAAACCCTGCCGAGTAACAATAAAGTTCATAATTGTTCCATAGACTGAGTATAACACATCCTTCGACGATACACTACTCCTCTTTTTGCAAAAATCCAATTATCTTCGGTGACCCGTCGTGAGATGCAATTATTTCATGTCGTTTCACCAATCACTTGACTTGGTTTGAAAAAACACAGAGCATATGATACAATAGAACAAATAATGTTGTCTACCGAGAAAGGAAGTGTCTTTCCATGAAAAAAATCCATAAGTTCTTTTCTAAAGATTTGCTCCATATTCTTGGTGCTGTTGGGATTTTTGTTGCTTTTCTGATTTCTATCGCCTATAAGCAAGTTGGAATCGGGGCACTCATAGCTGCGTGGCTTATTGCTATGGCAATTATCGGGGTAGCATGGATTACAGACATCCGCAAAGCAGACCTGCTGAAAAACGGAAAGATTGTTTCCGGAAAAGTTAATGCAGTAAAAAGGGTTCACATAAAATTCCACATGAGTACCTATCACCTTGCTGATGAAGATGTAATTTATCCTTGGGTGATTCGGTATCAATACAAGATTGGAAAAGACACTTATTATGGACAGTCCCATTGGTTTTGGTTCAACCCTCTCGTGAGCAAGGGAACACCTATAAAGGTGACTATTGACCCTCAAAACCCAGAAAGAAGCATTGTTGCTGCATGGGAAAGTTAATAGATTGTTTCTTTCCTCTATGATGACGGAAATTTCAAAGGAGCGTAATCTCCTTTGGCACACGACTTTGGAACAAAGTCTAGTGTGTTACACCTCGATAGAGGTGTGCCGCTCCCAGACACAAAAAGTCCCATGGCCAACACCTCGGCGGTGTGGTCATGGGACTTAATGCTTTTTAGGCCTAGCAGAGTGAACCGTAACCAATCCTGACATCCAGTTGCCGTGTCATTTGTTGAATACTGTTTTACGAACAATCTGCGGACGTGAAGACCCGCCATTATATCATCAGCTTCGACCCGAAGGACGCAGTAGAGAACGGCTTGACCATGGAAAAGGCACAGGCACTCGGTCTGAACTTTTGCAAAGAAAACTTCCCCGGTCATCCCGCCATCGTCTGCACTCACCCGGATGGGCACAACCATTCGGGAAACATCCACGTCCACATCGTGATCGGCAGCATCCGAACACGGGAAGTGGAACGCAAGCCTTATATGCAGAAGCCCCGCGACTGGCGTGAGGGTATGAAGCATTCCAGCACTGCCCAGACCATGCGGCACCTCCGTGTCGAGGTCATGGAGCTGTGCGAGGGTGCCGGACTGTACCAGATCGACCTGCTCAACGGCTCGAAAGAGCGTGTCAGCGAGGCTGAATATTGGGCAAGGCGGCGTAGGCAACAGAAACTTGACCGTGAAAACGCAGCCCTCACCGCAGCCGGACAGCCGCCCAAGCAGAAGAAGTTTGAAACCATAAAAGTCGCTTGTCGGGGCGAGGCCCCTCCATTTGCTGCGCAAACCGCTCGGTCACTCAAAAGCCCCACTGGGGCTTTTGTTGCTTCGCAAACGCGAACCTTGCGGAAACAGATTTCTTCGGTGCTGTATCGCGCTGTGAGTTTTGAGGAGTTTTCTGATAGGCTCATGCAGCAATACGGCATTGCCGTCAAGGAAAGCCGTGGGCAGCTCAGCTATCTGCCATCTGGCAGAACGAAGTTCATCCGGGCAAAAAAGCTCGGTGACAAGTTCGATAAGGCAGCAGTGCTTGCCACGTTGCAGGCAAACGCCGAACGCAAACCCAAGACGCAGTTCAAGCAGGATACCATCGGGAAACTGATCCACATCCAGTCGAGGATGACCGAGGGCAAAGGCATCGGCTATAAGCGTTGGCTCACGAAACACAATCTCAAAGTTATGGCACAGACCGTGAAGCTTCTGCAGGAAAAGGGCTTGACCGACGAGGACGCTCTGAACCAGCGCATCGCCGAACTGGAAACCAAGTATCACGATGCACTGGCGGTGGTGAAAGACCTCGAAGGTCGCATGAAAACCAACAAAGAGCTGCGCTATCACGTCGCAGCCTACACCAGCACCAAGAAAATCGCACAGCAGTCAAAAGCTGCAAAACGACCCGTAGCCTTTGAAGAACAGCACCGTGCAGAATTGACAGCGTACCGGGCGGCAGCGGCCTATCTCAAGGCAAACAACATCACAAAACTGCCCAGCCCGAAAAAGCTGGAAGCCGAGTATGCGCAGCTGGCATCCGAAAAGGCAAAATTCTACAAGCAGTACAAGGAAGCCAAAGAAGAACTGCTCAAACTGAAAACCGCAAAGCAAAATGTTGCGTCCTACTTCCGGGAGGAAGAACCAGCGCAGCAGGAGAGATAAAGGAGTGTGCGTATGATCAATCTGAAAATCGACCCGGAGTTCCAGTCCCAGATCCCTCCTCTGACCGATGATGAATTTAAACAGCTTGAAGAAAACATCCTCAAAGAAGGCAAGCTGATTTCTCCTTTGATTGTTTGGGGTAATACCCTTGTTGATGGACACAACCGTTATGAAATCGTTCAGGAGCATCCCGAAATCTCTTTCTCCACGATGCCGCTCCTCTTTGAAAGCCGGGAAGAAGTTCTCGCTTGGATCTGTAAGAATCAGCTGGGGCGGCGCAATCTCACGCCGGAGCAGAAGTACTACCTGATGGGCAAACAGTACGAAGCCGAAAAAGCCGCACACGGCGGTGATCGCAAGAGCAGCGATGCAAAATCAAGTTCGCTAAATGCGAACTTGATCGACAGCACCAAAACCTGCGACCGAATCGCAGAAGAAAACGGTGTGAGCAAGGACATCGTTATCCGCGCCTCGAAGTATATGAAAGGCGTGGAGATCGCAGAAGAACTGATGCCTGGCCTGAAGCAGAGCATCCTGTCCGGACAGACAAAAGTGTCCAAAGCAGATATACACCGCCTAGCCAAGGCGGCCTACTATGACCGCGCACAGATTTTGCAGGATATTCTGCACCCGGAGCTGAAGGTGGAACCGACACCTGACGCTGATGGTGTGATCCGCGTTTCGGGCAAAGCGCCTGTCATGCCATTCCGAAAGTTCGAATCGGTTTACGACAGCGATGCCTACCCGGAGGATGTACGGTACGAGTATGTGGCGTTGGAAGAACTCACTACTCGTTTCCGCATTTCGTTCAACTACCAGTTGGAGCAGATGCCCGATAATGCGCAGCGTGATGTGATTCTGGAGATCATTCACAAGCATAAGGACTATCTTACTTCTCTGGAAGCCGCACTCGCAGATGTTAAAGACCAGACAGCATAACAACAGGCACATGGTATGCTGTTTACCGATGTCCAAAGGAGCGTGCGTTTGAACAAAAAGAAAAAGTCCACAAACACTTCCCCCTACCCCGATGAAGTCATCGACCGTCTGGCACGGGCATTCTACCCGGCGATCCTTGCCTGCTGGAACAGCGAGGAAGGTCAACGGGAGTTTGCTGCGTGGCAGGAAGAACAGGCTCATATTGCAACCAAAGAAAAACAGGAAGTTCTCGATGGGGAACTCCCTGCTTTACTTATCGTGTGTGGATTTTTGCAGGGTGCGTCCGGGTGGGCGCACTTTGCTTTTGTTTTGGGGAGCATTAAAACAGGCCTGCTGTTTACGCTTTGCTAAATTCTCTAATATTATCTCTGTATACTACTCATTCAAGAGATGTTCAAAGATTGATAGTCTTGTCGCTATCTAAAAAATGTTTGATTTTATTCTTCGGTCATATCTATAAAGCGCGAGCGATATATCTCTGGAGGAAGTTTTCGGCGGAAAATCTGATACACCGTTTCATCATGAGTGGTGATTACGATTTGCTTCTTGCTTTTTTCAATGATACTCCGCATCAAATCAGCGAATCCAAGGATGTTCATATCGTCAAAATGCCCGACCGGATCATCTATCACGATGGTCCCGATGGGAATTCCCGTCAGTGAAAGTGCGCGACTCAAAAACGAACTCAATGCGACAGTATTCAACTGTGCCGTACTAAAAAACAATTCCGGATGATAGGGTTCACGTTCATCTGCCTGCGTTTTGATATACAACTCCGGTTCATTCTTTTCGTCGTTATACATGATTTCATAACTGACTTTTTTCATGTATGGATGTGGATCGATTTTCTGATAGATTTCGTTAAAAAGAGGTTGCTGGAAATATTTTTGCAGCTCTGCTAAAAGCGTCTCCTTTTCCTTTTCCAGTGCATCCTGTGCTTTCTGCACAGCTTGTTTCCGTGCTGTCACCTTTTTCTCCAAAGATTCGATTCTGAGTTTGTATTCGTTATATTTTCGGATACTTTCGCCGACTCCTTCTGAACAGATCACATTGCCTAGCTCGCTGATCTGTGCTTTTATCTGTTCCTGCTCCAAGATATATTGTTTCCTTGCATGCTCTAAATCCTCTATTTCGGGATTGGAGTTTTCTACAATGGAAACAATTATTCCGAATACTTTCTGCGACTTCTGCAAAGCTTTTTGCGCTCTTGTTCGCTCAACATCGAGAGCTTCAACATTGCTGTGTGAAATTCCCGCAATCGGCATCATTTTTTCCTGAAGTGAATCGATTTTGTTGTTCTGATCTACTGATTTGAGGTATAGAGATTGCTCTCGCTCGTCTAAATCAAAATCCCATGACGTTTCCTTCAGGTAAGCTACGCTTTTTTCCCAAAGTGGCTCTTCTTTTATTTGCACACTCCATGTTTTGAGTTTATCAACTTCGCATTCAGCATTTCGCCTTTCAGCCTGAAGGTCCTTCTTTTGCTGCTCCAGCAATTCTCTCTGTGCGTATGCATCGCTTTCCTGCTTCTGACGTTTTTTATTTTGTTCAAGAGTGACTTTCTCGACTTCCTTGACGGTAAGCGGTCGCTCCCAATTCCAGCCTAATTCAGCCGCGTTCAGGTGCACGTCCTGTTCTTCTTGTTCAAGTGCTCTGATTTGATTTTCCGCACTCTTTTTTCTTTCTTCTGCAGCAAGAAACGCCTGATCATACTGTACACAAATTTCGTTTTCCTTTTTTATCAGGCTCTCGCGCTCTGCCAACCATTCCCGCCTCATCCGCAGGTAAGCTGCATCAATGTTCTCCGCTTCCTTCTGGATCCGACGCGCCGATTCTTTCAGTTGATCTTTTTGGTTGCTTTCAAGTTTGAGCGTCGCTCCGTACAGCAAATTCCAGCTTTCAAACTTGGTATGGCACAGAGGACATTCACACTGCTCCGGATGCTGTTCCAAAAATACTCGTCCCTGCTCTGCAATGGAAAGTAGATTTTGTTCTACTTCTTTTGCTTTTCGGACCTGCTCATCGTAATCTGCCTGTCGGGTCTGATTGGCATGATATCGATGTATCAGTTCATCGATGTCTGCAGCATAATTGAATAGCTGGTGATTTTGAGGAATAGGATGAGTGCTGTATTCGCTAAGCTGTTCGGGTAAAATATATTCTGAAAGCTCTTGGCGATGTTTCTGCTGTGCTTTTTTTCTGCGGAGAGCCTCCTTTTCCACAGTCTTTTTCTGTTCGAGTGCGAACTGTTCCGCAGTTATCTGCTTTTCAAGAGCTTCCGCCTTCCTGGCAAGTTCCAATAGTTCTTTTTCATCCGTATTGCGGAGACTTTTTTCGAGCTGTATTTGCTGGATTTTTTTGCACAGTTCTTTCAGAGACAGTGCTGCTTTTGCTTGATTTTTGATGATTGATTCCAGCATTCGTTCCTGTTTTGGCAGCTGCTCACTTACGGCGAAAAATTGCTGCGTTTTCCGTTCCATCTGGGTCCGACCCTGGTTTTTGATGTATTGCAGGATTTCAGATTCCCGCCGCAGTTCTTCCCGTTCCTTGCAGGCGGTTTCCAGCTCTTTCTGTAGTTTTTCATACAAACGGCGATCATTCAAATTTTTATCACACTGCTGATATTCGTCTGATCTCTGGCCAAGCTCTTTCCGCAGCTGTATATAACATTCGCCTTCGCGCTCCAGATAGAATTCAAGCGTTTCCTGCTGCTTTTTTGCCTTTCTCAGCTCATTCTGAAGTATCTCATTGCACTTTTTTGCCTTTGTCCTTATCTTGAGGAACTCATCGATTCCTACTTTTTCCGCAGGCATCTCCAGTTTCAGAGCATCCGGCACGCTTTCATTGTAGCCCGTAATGTTTTTTCGCAGTTCATGGGAAACAGCTTCTACCCATTTCAAATTTTCCTGTTCCTGAACCAGCTTATCCAGTTTAGTTTCGGCATCCTTGCATAGCTTTTGTGCCTCAGAAAACTCTATATATCGACTTTTGTACTTTTCCTGAAGAATACCGTTCGGGTCTACACACACCATCCATTCATTATAGCGGTCCGCTGGTTTTATCGCGCTCACAAACTTTTCTATCTGGTCATGCGGCATAATGATCTGATTCCAGTGCAACTCGTTATAAAAAGTTTTTTCTTTTCCTTCCGGCGTCATTCTGAGCTTACCAACGTTCAAATCATTGGGTTTTCTTATTACCACACGCTGAAGCTCATCCTGAGTGCCGGTTCGGTTTTTTAATACAAGCTTTACAGAGGCGTATTCATTGTTTTTGCGGTATTCTTCTACGCTTTTATATTTTTCCCGATTATGAAGAAGCATATTATTTCGTCCAATCAGCTTTTCCATGTCGGAAAGACGTTGGATTTTTCCCGTCAGCGCCCATTCGAGTGCATCACAGATGCTTGTTTTTCCCATTCCATTCGGTGCGTATATCATGACCATTGAAGCGGGAGAATCCGGAGAGTTTTCCGAAGTAAAAGCAAAACCTCTCTGCCCTTCATAAATACGAAAATTTTGAACTTGCATAGAAAGAAGTTTTGTTTCCGAAGTATCCTGAGATTCCAGATAGGTCAATTCGAAAATTTTCTCATTGACCCTCTGAATTTTTTCTTCAACAGACAACTCTTTTTCACTGACAAAAATATATTTTTTTGCACAGTAAGCATCGTTTTCAATTTTCTCCTTTTCAATGGTATTCATGGATTTTGGAAGAAAAAAGCAGAGATAGAAATTGCTTCTTTCCAGTAGAGAATCCACATTGCTCTGGTAAAGAAGCGCAATATTGTCATTCAATCTTTCCCAGTTTTGTTTCAGCTGCTCCGGCGAAGCGTACTGTGCAATAAACACATGGGCTGTATACTTTTCTTCTTTTCCCAGCGCACGATGATAATACAAGATTTCGTCTGCTATCCCTGCTTTTTTCAGCTCATCGCACTCTGCTTGACTCCAACCTGACATGTTCTGCCTCATTCCCAAAGCTCCTTCAATTTTTTCTGAATGGCCGGCCTCACTATTTCATCGGTAAGGCACTCATCTACCATGTCATATGAAAGCTCTTCCAAAAGTGCACGAAAAGAATCCAGAGAAATGATCGCTATTGATACTTCCCCAGGGTCACCCCTTGTGACATGGAACATATTTTGCCGTTCACGTTCCCTTTTATAATCCTGCCGCACAATATTTTTGATAATATTGGAGCAGCGTCTTCGACTGATTTCTCGCATTCCTGCCAGCACGTCTTTTGAGTTTAAAAAGAACAGCGTCTGATTTTGGAAATGATTTTCTGAAAAGCCGCCTTTTGCAATAAGTGTCCGCAGTACACCGGCAATTTCATCTTTTTCGTCTGCACATAAAAATTCCAGATTTACCGGTATTTTTTCTTCTGTACTTGTCTGTATTTCAATTTTGACATTTTCCCACGAGCCGGGGACTTCTCCATTTATAAGCCAGATATAGACTGCTGTAATCGCTCGGCCCTTCCAATATTTCCCACAGCGTTTTCCCATGTTGCAGGGAAAATCATTTGGAAAAAGCTGCTCTTGATGGGTCTTGTTCAAATGTTTCTCCGACAGGTGGAGTTTTTCAACCGTGTCCTGCAAAAAGATGCCAGGACGTTCCGGGTATCCTTCAGCTAGTGTTGACAGACCATTTTCAAACTCGCTTTCTTTCAAAACAAGCCCATATTCCGTCAGAAGAAGCTTCAGTGCGTAAGAAGATACTGCCCATGCGACATTGCCGACATTGTCGCTCCCGTAGCTTTGGGAGACTAAACCTATTAATTTCGGGCGCGCTGCATCGCAAAGAAACAAACCGCTTCCCGAGTATCCACTCATCAAATCGTCTCGTTCAATGGGGTAGGAGTTTGGGCTGGTGTAGCTGAATTTAAATGCCTTTTCCTTATCATTGTCTGCTGAAGTGGGAATCTCGGCACTCAGGCTCATTCTCCCCCTTGTCCAATCTGTCGGAGTCGCTTCGCCGTCTGTGCTTTTAGGAAATCCCATCAATTTTACCTGTGCTGATATTTTAGCCTCTCCGAAATGGATCTCCGGAATATCCTGCATCCAGTCACTCCAAGGTACTTCAATGATCGCGGCATCAAAAATATACTTTCCGCTATCGATCATAAAACCCGGACAATAGTGAATATTAGCTGCTTTATCGTTGCTTGAATCAGCCAGCTCCAAAAAAATATCTTTCGCCCCGCTTTCGCTCCAAACAGACAAAACGGCCGGGCAGGAATGAGACTTGGCCAGTGCGCGTTGTAAAACGTGTCCGGCTGTCAAAACTACTGCCCGATTTTGGGTTTGAAGCGTATAAAGGACTCCTGTTCCAGCCAAGGAACCTCCATCGTGAAATCCAATCCGAACCGCTACGGATTCAATGTATTTACCAACCTCTGCCGAATCCATATAATTCCAACCCGCTTTTCACTGTTTCTGATACATTTTCTGACGACAGTTCTATTAATTTGAGATTTCCTGTGTCTATCCATTTTTTACGGTCTTCTTCTGTAAAGAACGAACTGTAGCCTGACTTTTTCCACCAGCTATAATTGCAATATATCGTTGCTGTATCACAGCTGCACAATAACTTGGCAATCATTGTTTTACTGGGCAGTTTTCCATTTCTTCCATCCGTACTCAGTAAATATTTTTGCGTCCGCAAAATTTGGAACAGTTTATCCGAGAAGTTATGCTTGCTGCCGTGATGCGGCAATTTAATCAGATCAACACAACAAGGATCTTGGGCGGAATATCCTAGTTTTCGAAGGCCGTTAACACATACAGATGGATACGCATCTCCCAGAAATGCAATCCGTATTTTCTCAAATTCAAAGAGAAGTGCAATGCTTGCGCCGTTGCTGAAACTCGTATCTTCAGGTACGCTGCATCCACACAATTCGTCCAAAGGAACTGACCAATCCGGGTCGGTTCCACCATAAGGAGTCGCAGGAGGTGCTTGCATCAAATCTGAAGAATTTTGAATCAAGTCCATGAGAGAGGCATCACTTGGACTTATAATATAAATCTTTGCATCCCCAATTTGAATCTCGCCACAAGGCTGTGCCACATAGGAACAAATGTGCTCTTCCAGCCCATACGATTGAAAAAAATCCATCAATTTTATCAAATCACCTGCGCTGTATCCAAGCCTATCTATCACGGAAACCTTTACAGTTTCTTCGGGAAATATAACATATTCTTTCTCGATTCGGTGATGTTTCCAATACCCTTCTCCGGTGTTAAAGTAAAGTGCTTCTATCTCTGGAATACAATTTTTCTTTTGAGCTTTCTGCAATCCTGCAAGCATGCCCATGATGTGATCTTGGTCAAAATGCGTCAGAACCATCGCATCGATCTTCTCACCATTCTCGTAAATGCGTTTGAGCATTTCACAAAAATCCGAAGCATTTGATTTTCTGCCACCATCTATTACAAGGTTATGATATAGTTCTTCTGCGTCATGTTTATAGCGAAGCCAAAAATAATCGCCATCGTGTGCTTTACATGAAAAAAGCCTTACCATGTTTTTCCTGTACTCAATACAAATAGGTTTGAAATGTATATATGTACAGTATAGCACGGCAAAACAAGGACATCAAGTAGACAACGTTAGAGACGTTTTACTCAAAGCGGCCATTTCCATGCCTTTTACACATTGTTGAACGAACAGGTTCTTGCATCGTACTTCATAATCGTGTCCTTTCTGCCTTACGGCACTCTTACAGTTGTGACCTTCGTGATACGGTCTTTCTTCTGATAAGGTTTTGGACACACAGCCGTCAGGGAAGAGCCATTGTTCTCGTTTCCGAAGAAAACGAAAAATCCGAACCCTTCTCCTATCGAGAAAAGGTTCGGATTTTCATTGTTTGGTGCGGATAAGAGGACTTGAACCTCCACCGAGTTGCCCCGATTAGAACCTGAATCTAACGCGTCTGCCAATTCCGCCATATCCGCATATTCTGTTTTGTTCGCTGCCGTTCGGCTCGGAACGATAGTTATTATACCACGGAAAGCGGGAAAGTCAAGCGTTTTTTCAAAAAAGTTTTTGCATTCTTTTCCGCATATTTTATCTTGCGTCCCTGCGCGCAAAAACACAGACATCTGCCCCGGTGATGCCTGCTTCCGGGGCAGATGCCTGCCAGACCACGCTTCTTCTTTTGCAGTTTTTCCTGAATTTTCTCAGATGCCCCAGAACAGCCAGAGGCTCCCTGCCCCCACGAGAACTGCCGCCAGTGTGAAGGGTACGCCGATGCGCAGGAAGTCCCGGGTGCGGACAGTCTCGCCGTTCTTGCGGAGAATGCCGATGGCCGCGATGTTGGCTGACGCGCCGATGGGGGTCAGGTTGCCGCCCAGCGTCGCGCCGGTAAGCAGACCGAAGTAGAACAGCTCCGGCTCAATGCCCGCGCCGCCGTTCATGAGGGCGGCGACGCCCTGCACCACCGGCAGCATGGCCGCCACATAGGGGATGTTGTCGATGAAGGCCGACAGCCCCACCGACGCGGCCACCAGCAGCAGGTAAAGATGCAGCGGCTCGTCTCCGGCTGCGGAGTGGAACAGCTGCGCCGCCGCGTCGATGACGCCCGCCCTGCTCACCCCTTCCAGCAGAATAAAGAGGCTGAAGAGCAGCAGCAGGGTGTCATAATCCAGCGCCCGGAACGTCTCGGCCAGCGGCCTCAGGGAGCGGCTGCGCCAGCAGGCACGGGCGGCACCGAAGAGGCACAGCCCCATGCAGACGAGCCCGCTGCGCAAGGTATAGAGCAGATGCAGCACGCCGCCAGAGGGCTCAGGCAGGAAGGACGCCGCGATGAGCAGACCTACCGTCAGCAGGAGAAGCGCCGTGGGGACATCGTCCTCCACCTCCGTTTCCACCGTGACATGGACGGGCTGGCGCTGGTCCCGGAACAGCCAGAACAGCACCCCCAGTGAGGCCAGCGCTCCCAGCTCCACGCTCCAGAAGATGCCGGGCCGACCCTCCATCCAGAAGAAATCGAAGAAATTCATCCCCGCAAAGCCGCCCAGCAGGATGCTCGTGGTGTCCCCCACCAGCGTTGCCGCGCCCTGTAAATTGGACGACACCGCAATGGCGATGAGCACCGGCACCGGCGATCGTTTCAGCCGCCGGGCGATGGCAAGCCCTACCGGAGCCACCATCAGCACGGTGGCCACATTGTCCACAAAGGCACTGATGAACCCCGCCAGCAGCGCCAGCACCGACACGGCCCACCGGACATCCGGCACATGGGCAATGAGCTCTTCGGCCAGCCGGGCAGGCATCTTGCTCTGGATAAAAAGAAAGACCGTACCCATCATTCCCGCCATCATCAGCAGGACATTGAAGTCTACGGCCCGGGCGGCGTCCGCCAGCGTGAAATCGTACACGCCCAGCTTCCCCAGCAGCAGGAACGCCCCGGCGCCGCCCAGCGCGACCCATGGGCGGTACTGCTGCACCGCCAGCATCAAAATATAAAACAGGACAAACAGGCTCAGCGCCAGTGTCATTTCGTCTCCTCCGCAGGTTCCAGAGGCTTTGCGTCTTCTTCTATCATCCGATAGCCGACGCCAAGCTCGTTGAGGATATAAGTATTGCTGCCCGGGCGGCTGCCCAGCTTTTTGCGGATATTGGCCATATTCACCTGCAGCTTCTTGGTGCTGCTGGCGTCCGTGTCGCCCCAGATGGCCCGGACGATGGCCGCATAGGTCATCACGCGCCCGGCGTGCTCGGACAAAAAGGCCACGATATTGTATTCCGTCTGGGTCAGGCGCACCTCCTGCCCGTCCACGAACACCTTGCGGCGCTCGTAGTTGATGGTGAGGCCCTGTGCGCTGAACACCCCGCCGGGCAGACTGCCGCCGCCATAGCGGTTCACCCGCAGCGCAGCCCGCACCCGGGCCAGCAGCTCACCGGTGCCGAAGGGCTTGGTGATATAGTCGTTGGCACCGAGGTCGAGGGCCTCGATCTTATCCTGCTCGGTGGTGCGGGCCGACAGGACGATGATGGGGGTCAGATACTTCTGCCGGATGGAGCGGATGGCGTCCAGACCGTCCCGGTCGGGCAGGCCGAGGTCCAGGATGACGAGGTCCGGGTTATAGGAGATGAACATGGTCATGCCCATCACGCAGGTCTGGGCCACCAGCGCCTGATAGCCGTTGGTCTCCAGCAGGGTCTGGATGAAGCTGCAGATGTTCGCCTCATCCTCGATGATAAGTACCTTGAATTTATTATTGCTCATCCTCTGTTTCCTCCGTATCCACTTCTTCGGTCTCCAGCCAGAACCGGATGGTCGTACCCTCGCCGGGCGTGCTCTCGGCCTTTATCTCGCCGCCGTGGGCTTTGATGATGGCCGCGCACACCGACAGCCCGATGCCCATGCCGTGCTTGCCGCCCGACGAGGTATCCTGCGTCAGGGTCGTGCCGGTGAAGAGGGTCTTGAGCCGCTCTTTCGGGATGCCGCAGCCGTTGTCAACGACTTCAAACACCGCCCGCTGCCCCAGCGTGAACACCCGCAGCGTCAGGCGGGTCATCCCCTTGGCGTGGAGCACCGCGTTTTCCAAAAGGTTCGTCAGCACCTGCTGGATGAGCATGGAGTCCATCGGGATGACGATGAAGTCATCCGGAAGCTTTACTTCCACCGGTACGCCGGGGTGGAGCTTCTGGAACCGCACCAGCACCGTATCCACCAGCTCTTCCAGCACGGTGGGCGTCTTCTGGATGGCGACGCCGTCGGCGTCGATGCGGGTGACGGAGAGCAGATTCTCCACCATCCGGTTGAGCCACTGGGCGTCGGCACAGGCCTCGGAAAGGAGCTTCATCTTCTGCTCCCGGCCCAGCGAGTCGTAGTTGTCGATGACCGTAGAGCAGGCCCCGTAGATGGACGTCAGCGGGGTGCGCAGGTCGTGGGAGACAGCCCGCAGGAGGTTGGCCCGCATCTTCTCCGTCTCGCTCTCCATCCGCAGCTGCTCCTGCTTTTTGATGCGGGTGGTCAGGGTGCTCGTCATGAAGGAGACCACCAGCATCACCACGCCGGAGAAGATGTTCTCCGGGATGGTGAAGTTGAAGGCAAAGTAGGGCGTGCGGAACGCGAAGTTGACCGCCAGCACACTGATGACAGAACCGGCCACGCCCCACCAGTAGCCGTCGGTGTACATGGAAACAAAAAACACCGCCAGCAGGAACACCATCGAGGCCACACCATCGATGCGGCCGCTGATGAACTGGATGAGCGTCACACAGGCGAACGCCCCGATGAGCGCCGCCAAAAGTACCCAGACGTCCTTTTTCCGGAGCATCTGCTTCATTTGCTGTCCCTCCCGATCTATATTCGGTACCACTGTAAAAGTATACCACAAATAAATTAAAGATACAGCAAAGGGTGGGTATTTTTCCATGGTTTCAAAGGGTTGACAAAAGTGCGTTCCTGGCTCACAATAGGATCATCTTCTTTATCGTAATAAAGGAAAGGGAAAGAATATGCTGTATTTTGAGAACGACTACTGCGAGGGTGCGCATCCCGCCATCCTGCAGAAGCTGACGGAAACGAACTTCGAGAAGGTGTCCGGCTACGGCACCGACCCCTACTGCGCCAGCGCAAAGGAGAAGATCCGCGCCGCCTGCGCCTGCCCCGAGGCAGATGTTTTCTTCATCTCCGGCGGCACCCAGGCCAACTCCATCGTCATCGCCTCCACGCTCCGCCGCTGGGAAGGCGTCGTCGCCGCCGCCACCGGCCATGTGGCCGGTCATGAGGCGGGTGCCATCGAGTTCACCGGCCACAAGGTCATCGGCCTGCCCCAGAAGAACGGCAAGCTGGATGCCGCCACGGTGGAGGATTTCTGCAAGACCTTCTACGCCGACTCGAACCACGACCACATGGTCTTCCCCGGCATGGTGTATATCTCCCACCCCACCGAGTACGGCACCCTGTACAGCAAGGCTGAGCTCGAGGCCCTGTCCGCCGTCTGCCACACCTACCACATGCCCCTCTTCGTGGACGGCGCACGTCTGGGTTATGCGCTGGTGAGCGAAGGCACCGATGTGACCCTGGCCGACCTCGCCAGGCTCACCGACGTCTTTTACATCGGCGGCACCAAGGTGGGCGCACTCTGCGGCGAGGCCGTGGTCTTCCCCCACGGCGCACCGGCCCACTTCATGACCATGGTCAAGCAGCAGGGCGCTCTGCTGGCCAAGGGCCGCCTCATGGGCATCCAGTTCGACGTCCTCTTCACTGACGACCTCTACACCCGCATCAGCCGCAATGCCATCGAGACGGCCAACGCCCTCAAGAAGGGCCTCGCCGCAAAGGGCTACCGCTTCTTTATGGACTCCCCCACCAACCAGCTCTTCGTCGTGCTGGAAAACACCCAGCTGGCCGCGCTGGAAGGCAAGGCAAAGTTCGGCTTCTGGGAGAAGTTCGACGACAGCCACACCGTTGTCCGCATCGCCACCAGCTGGGCCACTAAGATGGAAGAGATCGAGCAGCTCATCGCTCTGATGTAAATTCCATGCCCGGGTTTTTCTTTGGCGTTTCGCCGAAGTTTCTGCATTCTCTTTGTGCGGGATGCTGATTGAATTTTTCGGCCGGGTATGGTATGGTTTGAAAAGAACAACGCAGAATGCGAGAAAGGGGCAAGCATACACCAGACCGTGTATCCCTGCCCTTTTTGAGTTTACGATCTTCTGCGCTATTATTTTTCCGGATGACAGGAAGGAAGGAAGGAAGGAAGGAAGGATTTTCACAATGGGCTTTTTTGATAAACTGTTTGGCGGCAAGCACGATGCCGCCCCGAAATTTGCAGGCGAAAAGATGACCGTCATGGCTCCCATCGACGGCACGGCGATCCCGCTGGAGCAGATCCCCGATGAGACGTTCGCCACCGCCATTCTGGGGCCCGGCTGCGGCATTGAGCCCACCGGCGACACCGTGTACGCCCCGTTTGACGGCACCATCACGCAGGTGGCTTCCACCCTGCACGCCATCGGCATCACCAGCGACGACGGCATCGAGCTGCTGATCCATGTCGGCATGGACACCGTCGAGATGCAGGGCAAGGGCTTCACCGCTCTGGTCAAGGAAGAGCAGAAGGTCAAGGCCGGCACCGCTCTGCTGAAGGTCGATCTGGACGCCATCCGCGCTGCCAACCACCCCACCACCACCGCCGTCATCGTGACCAACGCCGACGACCTGCCAAAGCTCCATATCATCGCGGGCGGCATCGTCTCCACCGGCACGCCGCTGTTCAAATTCGAGTAAGATACAAAAAAGACATCTGCCGCCGGCAGATGTCTTTTTTGTTATGCTCATGCTTTTTCGGGCTTATACTGCAGGACCCGCTCGGAGACGAGGCCGTTGAAGAACTGGATGAAGGGTCCGAGGCAGAACGCGCAGATGAGGGTACCCAGACCCACAAGACCGCCCAGGAGCCAGCAGAGCAGGGCGCAGAAGGCGTCGGTGAAGACGCGGCAGCCGAAGTACTGGAAGTGCGTGTAGTCCCGCAGACCCAGCGAGAGGTAATCGTAGGGCGCGATGCCGAGGTCAGCCGTCTGGTAGAGGGACGCGCCCAGCGCCGTCACAAGGACGGCCAGCACCACCCACACCAGCTGTTCCGGCAGGGACGCTGCCGGGCCGAAGGCCGCGGCAATGGGGTCGTAGAAGAAGGTTATGATGAACCCCATGCCGATGCCGTTGACGAAGGTGCCAAGGCCGATGTACTTGCGCCCGAACCAGAATTCCAGCGCAAAGAAGAGGATGTTGGTGGCGACGTTCTGCACGCCCAGCGAGATGCCCAGCAGCTCGGCAAGGCGCATATTCAGCGCGCTGATGGAGTCGTTGCCGAGATGGGACTGCTTGAAGAGGGCGATGCCCAGACCAATAATGACAATGCCCACCAGCATGCCCACGATGCGGCGGGTGGTCGGCTTTTGGGTGGTCGAAGTGCTCATGAAACGGCCTCCTGATTTATTTTTCTCTATTATAACGCTGCAGGAGGGTCGGCGCAATCAATATTGCACAATTCTCTGTTTCATTGTGGAAAGCTCATTGTCTCAGGTCTTCTTCCAGCCGGGCCTTGTCCAGCCCCTCGCCGATGACGATGAGCACCTGCTGTCCCTGCGGGATGGGGGCCGCCGTCAGACCGGCGGCGGCAGCATTCAGCTCATACCACCGGCCATCATCCTCCACGAAGCCTTTCACACGGAGGACATTTCCGCAGGCGGGGTCGGTGAAGAGGGACGGGATGTTCTTTTCCAGCTGAGCGCGGGGCAGACCCAGCTCGAGGAAGTAGGCCGAGGTGAAAGCATCGTGCGCGTCGAAGTGGAGCTTTTCGCAGCTGGCCTGCCGGAAGCCGCACTTTGCGAGGCGGGCCATATCGTCGCCGGCCAAATCGGCCCAGTCCCTCGCAATGATCTCCTCCGGGCCGAACTTCCGAGAGCACTTGCAGGCTTCCAGCGCACGGGCCAGATGGGCTTCTGCCCCCTGCTTCTGCGCGTCAGAGGCCAGCTGACAGCGGCTCAGGAGGACACTGCCCGCCCACGCACTCTCGGAAGCGAGGATATATTCTGCCTGCGGGGAAAGTTCTTCCGGCAGAAGAGCATCCACGATGGCGATGACATTGCCCAGCTGATACCAGCGGTCCAGCGGCTCGTCCCGCAGCACGTCGAAGAACTCGTCCACGTCAAAGATGCCGCTGGGCTCCACGATGACCCGCTCAAAGCCCCGCATGGCCATGGAGATGAGCTTTGTCCGCATCCGGCGCTGGTGGGTGTCGCAGTCGCAGCCGCCGCTGATGGTCTCGATCTCAACCCCCATCTTCTCTAGATCTTGCAGCAGCATGGCGTCCACGTTCACCGCGCCGAAGTCGTTTTCCAGCACACAGACCCGGACGCCCTGCCCGGCCCACCATGCCGCGTATCTGCGCAGGAAGGTGGTCTTCCCTGCCCCGAGAAATCCTGTGATCAGATCTACCTGTACCATATTCCGTCCCTCCGTCGGTTTCTTTTTCCGCTGTCAGTATAAGCGAACGAGGCCGGATTGTCAAACAGAGGAAACGGCCCTTTCCCGGTCTGGGAAAGGGCCGTTCCGCCGCAATGCTGGGAATTCCTTACAGGAATTCGACGCTGCCGTCCTCGATGTGGTACATCGCACCGACGACCCGCAGGCCCGTTTCCTCCTCGATGTTATGGATGCACAGGCTCTTTTCGATCTCCTGCACACTGTGCCGGACATTGAGACAGCTGGCCTTGTAGGGGTCTGTTTCGTCCCCGATGGCCTTTTTTATCTCGTCCGTGATGTAGCGGATATAGCCGGCGGGCTCGGAGTTGATGGCGGCATCCACCGCGCCGCAGTGGGTATGGCCCAGCACCACCACCAGCCGACAGCCCAGATGGCCGGCAGCGTACTCGATGCTGCCCAGCTGGTGGTCGTCGATGATGTTGCCCGCCAGCCGGATGACGAACAGCTCACCGATGCCCGCCGAGAAGATGTTCTCCGGGATGACCCGGGAATCCGAACAGGTGACGATGATGGCGTAGGGCGACTGGCCCTTCGCCCATGTGGACATCCGGATACGGCGGGAAATATCGCCGCTCCCGTTTTCCGCGTTCAGGTATTTCAGATTGCCCGCCGCCAGCTTGTAGATGGCATCGGCCGCGGTGCAGACTGGGGTCTCACGCATTGCAGCAGCCTCCTTGGGAAAAAGTGGTAAAATCGTTCTGCAAAAATGCCCGGCCGTCCAACGAAGGGCAGCCGGGCGGGAACTCAGTTTATCAGAAGTGGATGACGCCGAGGATCAGACCAGCGACGAGGCAGACGATGGAAACACCCCACTGCCAGCCGAAGCAGTACTTGATGTGGTCCTTGATCTCGACACCGGCCAGACCGATGCCCAGATAGGTAGCGGGAGCCACCGGGCTGATGAAGGTAGCGCAGTTGCGGCAGACGACCATTGCGATGGCGATGTGAGCCGGGTTGACGCCGAACTGGTTGCCAACGCTGACCAGAACGGGCAGCAGGCCGTAGAAGTAGGAGTCGGTATCGAACAGCAGAGCCAGAGGCACGCTCAGGATGCCGATGATGATGGGCAGGAAACGGCCCAGAGATGCCGGGATGAAGCTTGCCATGACGACTGCCATCTTCTCCATGATGCCGCTCTTGCTCAGGACACCGAGGAAGACACCGGCACACAGGATGGTGGATGCCATGCTCAGACCAGCGGAAGCGTGGCTCTTGATGATGGAGTTGTGCAGCTTCTTGCCGCGGTAGTTGACCAGAATGCCCAGAGCGCAGCCGACCATGAAGACGTAGTAAGAGGGGAAGATGTCCAGAACCAGCACGATGATGACGGCCAGAGTCAGGATGACATTGAAGATGAAGTTCTGGGGACGAGCCAGAGTCTCGTCCTTCTTGCCGTCGTCGGAGTCGTCGTACTTGCCGGCGTCCTCAGCAACGATGGCATCGCCGAGCTTTGCGATGCGCTTCTTCTCCTGCAGGCCCCAGAAGATGGCGGTGCCGACAGCCAGCACCAGACCGACGATCTGCATGGGCATGAGCTGGAACCACAGGTCGTTGGGCTCCATCTCGATGACGCTTGCGGCGCGCATGGTGGGGCCGCCCCAGGGCATCAGGTTCATGACGCCCATTGCGGTGACGCAGATGAGCAGCAGGGTCTCACGGCGCATGTGCAGGCGCTTGTAGACGGGCAGCATGGCGGGGATGGTGATGAGGAAGGTGGAAGCGCCGCCGCCGTCCAGATGGCCGATGATGGCGATGAGGCAGGTCATCAGAGCAACGCCGACGACGTTGTTGCCGACCTTCTTCATCAGCGCGCCGATGATCTTGTCGAACATGCCTGCATCGGTCATGACGCCGAAGAACAGGACGGAGAAGATGAACAGGACAGCCGTACCGTGGACGCCCTTGACGCCCTCCTTGATAAAGCCGGCCATTTCATCCAGGGTGAAAGCACCGGTAGCCACCAGAATGGCTGCGGTGATGGTCGAGACGCTGACGAATGCCAGTGCAGGGACCGTGACATTGCGCAGCAGCAGGACGATGACCGTGATCACCGTTGCAAAGCCGAGCAGAGCGAGGATCGTATCACTCATGGGTTTGTACTTCCTTTCCTTTTTTCGCTTGCCGGGGATGCATTCCGTTTTATCCTCCGGAATCATTCCCGTTCGTTATGGTTCCAGTATACAGACTCAAACTTACAGCCCAAAGCCCTTCTCGTTACGGTTTGTTAAGAAATTCCTTAATATCCTGTAAGATTCCGTATGGAAGGTTGGATACAATAGAGCCGGAGCTGCGCAAAAAAAAAAACAAAAAAACAACAGGCCCCGGGGTTTTTCCACTCCGGGGCCTGCTGTCATCTTTATTTATGGGGAATATGCCGCCTTGCAGCAGTCCTCACATGGGGAAGAGAAAATCAGGTGCCAGACTTTTTGACCACATCGTTGACGATGACGACCAGCATGTACTTGCCATCGCTCGTCTTGGCAATGCCCAGCTTGCCGGTCTCAGCAACTTCATGATTCATGTCGTTAACGACAGCGGCCTGAGCCTCGAACAGAGCGCCATTCACAATGCCAGCCTGCAGGTTTGCGTTCTTCGTGGCATTCTCGGTCTTGACCAGAGCAACACGAATCTGCTTGCCAACATTTGCCTTCTCGGCACCCTTGCCGGTGGTGAACACACCCAGAGCCTTCTGGACTGCATTAGCGGCATCGGTGTTGACGTCGATGTGCTCCTGACTGATGACCTTGCCGGTGACCTTCTCAACAGCATTGTCCAGAGTGATCTTGTTGGCGGAGTCAGCAGCGATGATAGTCTCGATAGCCTTCAGGGTTTTCTCAGCAGTCTCATCCACTTCCTTGCTCTGCTCGGTCTTGACGCCCATCTTGGTCAGAGCGTCAGCGATGTCCTTGCTCTTGACGCTAGCGCCGCAGCCAGTCAGAAGGGACAGTGCCAGAACGCCGGCGAGGGCGACGGCCAGAAACTTCTTTGCCATTTTCATGATTTTTGCCTCCATAATTATGAATGATCTTACAGGCAGGCTGTCCAGTTCCGGTCGTCGGCCTGTCGGCCTTATTA
>OGMX01000129.1_pt1 | contig 63546 bp, 58 predicted proteins | sample 1573351 | NCBI WGS metagenome assembly OGMX01 (sample SAMEA2581926, study PRJEB24529) | metagenome | biome: Human gut stool | place: China | collected 2011 | reverse complement strand
AGTAAGACCTGCTATTTTAGTAGGCAAGTATCGTTTGTATCCAAGAATCCCCTGCATTTAGGCATGGGGAGTATGTCAAAATCATAGTATTAAGCTTAAGCATTTGGAGATTTAAAAAGATATATTTAAGATGAGATAATTGAATTATTATGTAATTTATTGTATAATGATAAAAAATAAATTTTACGGAGCGATACTCAAGAGGCTGAAGAGGACGGTTTGCTAAATCGTTAGGCGGCTTCGCCGTGCGAGAGTTCGAATCTCTCTCGCTCCGCCATTAATTTAAAAAATTCAGAGCCTTTAGGATTAATTTCCTAAAGGCTCTTTGTTTTATATAAAATAAGATTTATTTGTTTTTTCATAGATAAAATTATTAATATCATCAATATTATATTCATGATGAACAATACACCAAGATATTATTTTATCAGTAACCATTTTATCTGAAAGTGAATAGCCTACTATATTTAACATTTCTTGTGTTTCATTCAATGATAAATTTAAGGCTAAGCAAATAGAAAGAACTGTAGCTTTACTAGGTGTGTATGTAGTTTTATTCATGCTGCGAATTTTTGAGAAAATACTTCTAGTTAGATTAGCTTTTTTATATAAATCAACTTCATCGATATTTTTTTGATGACAATAATAGATTATTTTATCATAAAAATAGTTTTTTTCATCTTTTAAATTATTTAAGAAGTCATTAATATCAAAGTGATGAGATGTTTTAGATGATAACCCTTTAATATCGCTGAAGATACTTTTTAAATCATCAAGAAAATCAATTATATCATTAGATGATACACTAGAAGATGTGATATTATTTGATAATAAATTGGAAATATCGAAGTGTTTCATTTCATATTCATAATTATTAATTAAATAAATTAAATCTTTTTGCATAAAAATCTCCTTATAATCAATAATATAATATCGATAATATAAAATTGTTTCTTTAAAAGATACATTTTTATATTATAAAATTGGTATTATATAGTCAATTAGTTTGATGCTGAATATAAAATTTATGACATATATCATGATAAAAAATATATTTTTTTAACTTAAATGTATACTATTAATGAATAAATTAACCTTAGTAGTTTATAGATAAATATGCTTTAAAGTAAGATAATTATTTAGGGAGGTATGTTTATAATGAATGATGAATTAGATAATAGATTGATAGGAATAAATATTGCATATTATAGGAAATTGAAAAAATATACACAGATGCAATTAGCGCAAAAAACAAATATTAGTTTAAGTTATATGGCAAAAATAGAAAGTGGCTTAGTAACAGGTTGTGTATCTTTACCAGTATTGTATAAGATATCTAGAATTTTAGATGTTAGTTTAGATAAGTTAGTTAATAAAAATTGATATAAAATAGCAGGTAATAATACATAACACCTGCTATTTTTACATATTGTATAAAAGTAAAAATTACTAACCTAAATAATGTCGCTGTAATCTGATAGAATAATGTTAAGTATTGGAGAGATGACAATGGATAAAGCTACGAGAGTTTTAATCTTATTTTATAATTTAATACAAGGAAAAAGTGTAAATAAACATGCGTTTATAGAAAAATATGAATTAAACGAACGTTCATTTGAGCGAGATATAAAAACTTTAAGAAATTTTTTGATGGAAATGCATATAGCAAGTGAAATTGTTTTTGATAGAAGAGAAAATACATATTATTTATCAAGTTGGGAAAATAATAAATTTACTAGTGTTGAAGTTATTACTTTACTGAAAATACTTTTGGGAACGAGAGCTTTAAATAAAAAAGAAATGCAAATGGTAGTGAATTCTATAAAATCTGTATTAAATCCAAAGGAAAAAAAGGAGTTATTGTTTGCATTATATGATGAAATGGAAAATTATATACCACCAATACATAGTAAAGCACTGTTAGAAAATATAGGATATATAAATAATTTGATATATCAAAGATGTAAGATACAAATAAAGTATATAAAAGCAAATGGAAAGGTTATACAAAGAGATATAATACCTGTAGCGTTTGTGTTTTCAGATTTTTATTTTTATTTGATAGCATTTATAAATGATATCAAATATGATTATCCAGCTTTTTTTAGAATAGATAGGATAAAGGATATAAAAGATTTAAATGAAAAATATGATGAAAAACTTTATCAACAGTATAATACAGGGAGTATGAGAAATTGTTTACAATTTATGTATGCAGGAAAACTATTGACAGTAAAAATTAGATGTAAAAATTGTGCAGTAGAAGCAATGCGAGATAGATTACCAAATAATTGGTTAGTGAAAGATGAAGGAGACTATAAAATTTATAAAGTAAAAGTTTTTGGAGAAGGCTTTATTAAATGGGTATTGTCTCAAGGTAATAATATAGAAATATTAGAGCCTATAGAGATGAGAAATAAATTAATAGAGCAAATAAAAGAATTAAATGATTTATATATGTAAAATTTTGAAATAAGGAGTTAATTTAATGGATTGTATAAAAAATGAATTATCTATAGCTAGTATATGTAGAAATCATCCTATATTAAAAGAAAATGATGAGTTTAAGATAAAATATATAAATATATTAGAGTTTTTCTATAATAAATATTGTAATAATGATGATTTTGCAAAGCAGAATTTGAGTATATATAAGAATATTATATTAGAAGAATGTTTATTGAAATATGTTTATAGAGCTGACAAAGTTAATAAATACTTAAAAGATAGTATATTCTTAAAAATAAATAAAAAAAATGGTAAGTGGAGAATTTTTTCTTATCGTTTTATTTTAGCAATAGATTGTTTATTTATTTGTGCATTTGATAATGAAGATTTAGGTAAGACGATAATATCTAATTTAAAATTAATGTCAAATGATTTTTTAGGGTTTTTTATTAATAAAAAGTATGATGCTTTATATTTAATGTTATATAAAGAAAAAAACTTGACACCTAATTTTTATGATATAGATTTTTTATTAAGTAAATGGTGGATAAATAAAAATCAGTTATCTAAGCCAATTAAAAAAATTGTAGTTACAGCTAATATGAGTGCAGGAAAATCTACTTTAATAAATGCTTTGATTGGTAAGAAATTGTTACAAGCTAAAAATGAAGCTTGCACATCTAGAGAATATCAAATTATTAATAAATCTTTTGAAGATGGGTTAGTTTCAGCTTTTGATAAAACATTAAAATTAAATGTTTCTTTAAATGAATTAAAAAATGATGAGAAAAAAGGTTTAGATAAAATATATATAGGAACTTATTTCAATGGATTAGAAGATAAACAAAGATTTTGTTTTATAGATACACCAGGTGTTAATTATTCAGAGAATAATGAGCATGAACAATTAACCAAAAAAGTTATAGAAGAAAAAGATTATGATAAGTTAGTATATGTTATTAATAGTAATTATCTTGGTACAAATGATGATGCTCAATATCTTGAATATATAATAGACAAAGTGAAGGATAAAGAAATTATTATTGTATTAAATAAATTAGATAATTTTGATATAGATGAAGACAATATAAAAGAATCTATAGATAAAGTCTATAAAGATTTACAAAGATATGGTTTGAAAAATAGTAAAGTATGTCCGATTTCTGCTTATGCTGGTTTATTGGCAAAAAGAAAAATAGCTGATGAAGAGTTAAGCAAAATTGAATCAAGAAAGTTAGAAAATTATATATATCAGTTTGAAGAACCAGAATATGATTTAAGCGTTTTCTACGAAGATGATGTAAATATATTAGTTAAAAATTATATAAATGAACATAAAAACTCTGAAAAAGATAGTTACTTACAATTGTTAAATAATACAGGCATATTATCATTAGAATATATGCTCAGTAAATAAATATAAAATAGTTAATACAAATGGAGGCATAAAGTATGAAAACAATTTATATTAAGTACAATCCTTATAAAGTAGAAACTGAGATTAGAATTAATGATAAATTAGTAAAGGAAAATAGTCAATTAAATGTAGAAGGTAAGAGATTACAAGAATGGGTAGAAGATTTACCTAGAATATTAGTAGAAGAATGTAATGATGATGAGTATAAAATTATGTTTCATGGTACAGCATTAGATTTTGATGATGTACAAGAAGTATTAGAAGAAGCTAAATTAAAAAAAGATTTTAATGGTATAGTATTTAAATATGAACATCAAAAAGGGCAAGAAGTAGAAGATAAAGAGCTGAAAATAAAGAAAATATTTGAAGAAATACAACAAGGGCCATTTGAAGAATTAAAAGGTGTAGATGTAAAAAAAGCATTTGAACAAGCACAAAATCAAGAGCTTCAAGTAAGTGTAATAGCGACAGTGAGTGCAGGAAAATCAACATTAATAAATGCATTATTAGGTAAAAAATTAATGCCATCAAGTCAAGAAGCATGTACAGCAACAATATCAGAAATACAAGATAATGATAAAGAAGTATTTGAAGCACAAGCATTTGATAAAGATGGTAATTTATGTGCAACATCAAATGATTTAAATTTGGAAACTATGAAAGAATGGAATAGTAATGAAAAAATATCAAAAATAGAGATAAAAGGAGATATTCCATTTGTAAATGCAGATGATACAAGATTGATATTAATGGATACACCAGGTCCAAATAATTCAAGAGATAAAGCTCATCAAGAAACAACAATGAGAGCATTGAGCGAATCATCAAAAACATTAGTGTTATATATATTAAATGCAACACAATTAGGTGTTAATGATGATAATAATTTATTAAATAGAGTAGCAGAAAGTATGAAAGTAGGAGGAAAACAATCGAAAGATAGATTTATATTTGTAGTAAATAAATTAGATGAATTTTTTAATGAAGAAGATGATGTTGAATCTGCTTTAGATAAAGTACGTAACTATTTAGAAAATAAAGGTATAGAAAATCCAAATATATATCCAGCATCAGCACTTACAGCGTTAAATATTAGAACAATATTAAAAGAAGAAAGAATAGATGGTAATCCTAGAAAGTTAAGTAGAGAATGTAGAAATGCTGTTAATGATATTTGTAATATGTTGGAAACAGAGCAACTTCATTTAGAACAATATACATTAAATAGTAGTAATAGTTTAAGAAAAAAAATTAAAAATCAATTAGATAATGCCAAAGATGTTTATGAAAATGAAGATGAATCTGACGGAATGAAACAATTAGGGTTGATACATTCAGGTATTATACCAATTGAAGAAGCAATAAAAATATATACAGAAAAATATTCTAAAACACTTAAAATAAAAAATATAGTAGATACATTCCAAAAGAAATTAGAAAGTCAGGCGTATTTTACTAAATTATCTGAAGACGTCGCTAAAAATCAGGATAAACAAGAAGAAGTTTTAAAAACGATAAATATTATTAATAATAAGTTAAAAGATGGGAAAAATGCAGCTTCTTTTAAAAATGAAATTGATAGTTTAGATTATAGTGAAGAAATAGATATTTTAACAAAAAAAATTATTTTAGAAGCACAAACAGAGATAGAAGAAATAATTGGAGAAAAAAGAGAAAAAGAAATAGCAGTAAGTGAAGCTAAAAATTATTATAAAAATTTGAGAAAAATGGCTGAAAGTATTCAATTAAAAGTAAAAATTGATATAGAAAATATATTGAATAAAAAATTACAAGGTAATGCTAAAGCAATATTAGATAAGTATAAACTAAAATTAAAAAGTTTAACAAAGGAAATAGGCATTGAGGATAATATAGATATTGATGTATTTTCTATTGTTGAAGGAAATATCTGTACTTTAGAAGATGTATTGAGCGATTTAGATATAATAAGTAGACAAATAAAGATAGGAGAAAAAGAATGTGGAAATAAAGATAAAGCATGGTATAAACCATGGACTTGGTTTGATGATGAATATCATATAGAAGACATATATGAAGAAAGAAAATTTTATAACGCAGAAAAATTGGCAGATAAATTTTTTGCATCATTTCAAGATAATTTAATGTCTAACCAAGAAAATGCTGTTAATTTTGCACAGTTAGAAACAAAAAAAATAAAAGAAAAATTTAATTTTGAATTTGATAGACTAGATAATTTAATAAAGGAAAAAATGGAAGAACTTAAATTATGTATTGAAGATAAAGATAATATTGAAAAAAGAATATTATTGTTAGAAGAAAGAATAAATTGGCTTAATAAGATGTTAGAAAAGGTTAATGGAATTTTAGAAATTTAGAAGGAAAGATATTTAATGATTAGTAATGATTTTAAGGAAGCAGTAGAGAATAAAAAAATTAGATTGATAAAAATAATGTTAAAAGATAGTTTAATGATTGATCCTACAGGAAAAAAATTTGATGAATTATTTGACTATGCGCAGAATAATTTAGAAATTGATTTATTAGATAAACATGATAACGAAGTTTTTAATTATAATAAAAATATGTGGAATAAAAAATATTTTAATGAACAAATGGTAAAATTATTATACAATTTTTCTAGTGAACGAATTGATTTTTTAAAAGAAATTTGTAAAGTAATTTATGCAGATTATATTATTAAAAATAAATCAGTTAATATTTATGCGTATAAGGGAATAAAGAAAACAAGATATAAAGAAAAATCAAATAATAATATTTTTAAATTAGTAATTTTAATTATAGGGATTATATGTATTATTTTTCTTATAATGTGGTTAATATAAATTTTAGGTGAAAAATATGGAAATGAGTACAGAATTTAGGAATGCTGTTGAAAATAATAATATACGATTAGTACGTATTATGTTAAAAGATCGAATAATGATAGATCCAACATTTGATACTTTTAATAAGTTATTTGAATATGCAAATGAACATTTAAAGATACCATTATGTGAAAATTATAATGGTAAGTCTTTTATAAGTAATAAGGCTTATTGGAATAAGAAATACTTTAATGAACAAATAGTAGAACTATTATATAATTTTTCAACGGAAAGAATAAACCATATAAAAGATATTTGTGAGGTTATATATGCTGATGAAATAGATAAAATTAAGAAAAAAAGAAATTTTTATGTAGATATTAATAAACAAATTGCAATAGCAAATGAAAAACAAAGAATACAGATACAAGAAAGAAGAAAAAAATTTAATATTTTTAAAGGAAGATCATCTTTAGAGAATAGTAATTCAAAAAAAATTTTTGATATTATAAGTAAAGAAGAAATTAATAGAAGAAAATTAGAAGCTGAAATAAATGAAGCAACAAATAAAAAAGACATTATAAAAATAAGAAAAATATTGATAAAAAGTATACAGGAAGACAATAAATTTAATTTATTTGAAGAATTAATGTCTTTTGTAGAAAAAAGAATAGATAATGTATATGAACCATTTGAAGGTGATTATAATGAATTATACAATGAGACATTTAATATAAAGTCAATAAGTAAATCTAAATTAAGTATTATATATGGAAAATATATTAATTCATTAGAAAAAAATTTTTCAAAAGAAAGAGTAGATATTTTAAAGAAAATATCTAGAAAGATAAATTGATTTTTTATTAATATAGGAGTCTATTTTATGGATAATAAATATATAAAAAAGGATTTAAGCATACCTAAAAATGATAAAATAATAAAACAATTACAAGCTGGATTGCAGACTGTAGATGATATTTTATTTAAAAACTATATTGATAATTTAAAACAATATGAGATAGTTCCTTTAAATAAATCATTAATAGGAAAAAATATTGAAGACAAAGTTCGTTTGTTTAAGATAACAGAGATGGTTTATGAAAAAAATGAATTTTCAATGCAAAAATTTTCTACTGTATTTAATGCTCTAACTAATTTAAACTGTAGTGTATTTTTAATTATTGATTCTAATGGAGTTAAAACTGATTTTTATATGGGTGTCCATATTATGGATGATGATAGAAGCATAGCATCCATAGAAAAAACATTGAAAGGTTCATTAGTAGGTCAATTTCCAGGTATAAAGACACAAATATATAGAAATAATGATACATTAAAATTAATAAAAGGGTTTAAAGCTGATAATATATCTGTAGTATCTTGTGTAGCTAATATAAAAGATGAAGAAGAATATCATCATAAATCATTTGTGCAAGGCTTAGAAAAATTTGTATTAGCTTTACAAGGTCAAAAATATACAGGAATAATCTTAGCAAATGCATCAGATCAAAAACAGATAATAAAACTTCGAGATATGTATGAACATCTTTATAGTCAGTTAGTACCATTAGCTAAAACACAAATTAATTATGGTAGTAATAGTTCGTTAAATAAATCAATAGGAGTTTCTGTGGCTGATAGTATAGGAGAAACACAAACAACAGGCACATCACAAACAAAAGGAATAACAAAAACTACAAGTCATACAGACTCAATTTCGGAAAGTAAAGGAAAAACAGATAGTTTAAATGTTTCTGTAGGCGCTTTTGGATCTATATCGCAAGCTACAGGTGGACTGCTTAGTGGATTAGGTAATGCTTCTGGAATGTTAGGAATGGCATTAGCTCCATTTACAGGAGGAGCAAGTATGGCAATTGGTGGTGCTATTGGCGCTGGCTTAGGAGCTATAGGAGCTATGTCTCCTGCATTAAGTGGAGGCTTAAGCTTAGGCATGTCTGGTGGTCGTTCATGGACTACAACAAATACTACAGGTTATAGTGATACGAGTTCTTTTTCAGAAAATGAATCATATACAAAATCATCTAGTATAAGTAAAACAAATACGAAGACAGTAACAAATACAAATTCTGATGGCATAGCTCAAGGAAATAGTCAAAATATGACGATTAATATAGAAAATAAAAAGATTTCTAATTTACTTGAGCGTATAGATAATCAAATAGAACGATTAAAGGATTTTGAAAGTTTTGGTATGTGGGAATGTGCTGCTTATTTTTTGTCTGAGTCATCATATACTACAGAAATTGCAGCTTCAACATATAAATCATTAATGAGCGGAGAAAATTCTGGAATAGAAAATAGCGCTATAAATAATTGGCAAGGAATGTTAAATAAAGATAAACAATCTATAAGCTTGTTAAAAGATTATATATTAAATATGATGCATCCTGTTTTTAGATATGATAATGGATTTAACAATAATATGACGGTTACTCCATGTTCCTTTATTAGTAGTAAAGAATTAGCAATTCATATGGGATTACCAAGAAAATCTGTATGTGGTTTTCCAGTTATAGAACATGCTAGTTTTGCTAAAGAAGTAGTGAATTATAATCATGAAGAATTTACAAAAACATTAAATTTAGGGAAAATATATAATATGGGAAGTGAACAAGACAATTTAGTTAAGTTAAATAAAGAAAGTTTAACTATGCATACCTTTGTTACAGGTGCTACAGGCTCAGGAAAATCAAATACTATTTATGAAATATTAGATCAATTAAAAAACACAGGAATAAAATTTTTAGTAATTGAACCAGCTAAAGGTGAATATAAACATATTTTTGGATATGAAAAAAATGTAAAAGTTTTAGGAACAAATCCACTGTATACAGATATTTTAAAAATAAATCCATTTAAATTTCCTAAAGGTATTCATATATTAGAACATATAGATGGATTGATAGAGATTTTTAATGTTTGTTGGCCGATGTATGCAGCAATGCCAGCCGTTTTGAAAGAGTCTATTTTAGAAGCATATGAGGATTGTGGATGGGATTTAGAGCTTTCTATTAATAAATTTAATGAAGATTTATATCCTACATTTAAAGATTTATTAAGTTCGTTAATACATGTAATAGATAAGTCTTCTTATGATAATGAAGTAAAAAGTAATTATAAAGGTTCTTTAGAAACTAGAATAAAATCATTAACTAATGGCTTGAATGGTCAAATTTTTAGTTATGATGAAATCAATAATAAACAATTATTTGATGAGAATGTTATTGTAGATTTAAGTAGAGTCAATTCCGTAGAAACCAAATCATTAATTATGGGATTATTAATTATGCGTTTAAATGAATATAGAAGTGTAAATGCTACAGAAATGAATTCTAGTTTAAGACATGTAACTGTATTAGAAGAAGCACATAATATTTTAAAAAGAACATCTACAGAACAAGGTTTAGAAAGTGCTAATTTAGTAGGAAAATCTGTAGAAATGATTACAAATGCTATTGCAGAAATGAGAACTTATGGTGAAGGATTTATAATAGCAGATCAATCACCAAATTCAGTAGATATGGCAGCTATTCGCAATACCAATATGAAAATTATAATGAGATTACCTGATGAAGAGGATAGACGATTAGCAGGAAAAGCAGCTGCTTTAAATGAAAATCAATTAGAAGAAATAGCAAAATTACCAAAAGGTGTAGCTGTTGTATATCAAAATGATTGGTTAGAACCAGTTTTATGCAAAATTAATAAAGCAGATGTAAAAGAAAAAAGATATGAACGTAATTTTGATATTAATAAAATAAGAGTTATCAATAATAATGTACAGAGAACATTGATTCGATGTTTGCTTAGTAAGTGTACAAATATGAAGGTAGAATATTTTTGGGAGAATATAAAAGCAGATGTTTTAAAAACAAACTGTATGACAAAAACAAAATTAAAGATTATAGAAATATTGTCAACATCTTCCAAATTTAATTTAGAAGAAATAGCACCTATTATCGCAGATTTATTTGATACTAAAAATTTATTAAATTTTGCAATAGATGAAAAAAGTATTGAATCATGGAATAGAAAGCTTATAGATAAACTTGAATTAAATAATTTAGGTCTAAATAAAAGAGAAATAAATTGTGTATTACAATGTATTTTATTAAATGAATCAATTAATATTCCTGAATTGAAAACTATGTATATAAAATGGAAATCTTATATGGAAAAAAATATATAAATAGAATATATGTACAATAATGAAAGGTAGAATATATAATGATTGATAATTTTGATGGATTAAATGTAAATACAATAGAAAAAGAGAATTTAACGCCTAAATTTTTTCAAGAAATGCCAAACGTTTCAGATAATGATATAAAAAATGCTAATAATATTTTAGAAGATAAAAATAAGTCAAATGAATTACCAACAAGATATGTTATAACTAGAAATGAATGTTTAGAAGGAGATAACCATCCAATAACAGGAGTACCTTTTGAGAGAAAAACGGTTGAAGTAAATGGTGAAAATATTGAAGGTGTTTTTCCCGTTTTTGATGCAATTTATGAGGCTAAATTGCCAAAAGATATGTATGAAAAAAGTGATAGAGAACAATTTAAAGAGTGTAATAATCAATTATATAAAGATATAGAACAGTATCCTGTATTAAAAAATCAATTTAATGAAGAACAATTAGAACAAATTAAAGATGGTACAATAGATGGTACTGCGCCAGATGGTTATGTATGGCATCATAATGAAGAAGCGGGAAAAATGCAGTTGGTAGATTTTGATACACATGCTAAAACAGGGCATACAGGTGGTCGCTCTATATGGGGCGGAGGAAATAGTAATAGATAAAAGGATGGTTTTTTATGTGGAAATATGTAAAAGATTTACAAGATAAAAATAGTGTTGAAACTTTTTTACAAGAACATAACATAGATTTGTCAGATGAACTTATAAAACAATTAAAGCAAAATAATGGAGGAAGACCATCAGCTAATACAATTATTTTAAAAAATGGGCAGGAAAAGATTTTTCAATCATTGATTTCATATAATGAATATGATTTTGTAAATATTTATGATATATATCCTTTATTTGAAGATAGTTTGTTATATCCTATTGGTATAGATCCAGCTGGGAATTTCATTTGTGTGGAAAAAAATAAAAGTGAAAAATTTATTTGGTTAAATCATGAAACAGGAAAGCAAGAAGAAATAATAAAAATTAATTTATATTAATGATATGTTCAATATAGTATAGTTCTAAAATGAATATACTATATTGAACTTTTTTATTAATTTTTAAAGAAAGAAATGATGATATGAAAACAATTTATATTAAGTACAATCCGTATAAAATAGAAACTGAGATTAGAATTGATGATGAATTAGTAAGAAAAAATAGTCAATTAAATGTAGAAGGTAAGAGATTACAAGAATGGGTAGAAGATTTACCTAGAATATTAGATGATGAATGTAATGATAGTGAATATAAAATTATATTTCATGGTACAACATTAGACTTTGATGATGTACAAGAAGTAATAGAAAAAGCTAAATTGAAAGGAGAGTTTAATGGTATAGTATTTGAATATGAACATCAAAAAGGTCAAGAAGTAGCAGATAAAGAGCTGAAAATAAAGAAAATATTTGAAGAAATACAACAAGGTTCATTTGAAGAATTAAAAGGTGAAGATGTAAAAAAAGCATTTGAACAAGCACAAAATCAAGAGCTTCAAGTAAGTGTAATAGCGACAGTGAGTGCAGGAAAATCAACATTAATAAATGCATTATTAGGTAAAAAATTAATGCCATCAAGTCAAGAAGCATGTACAGCAACAATATCAGAAATACAAGATAATGATAAAGAAATATTTGAAGCACAAGCGTTTGATAAAGATGGTAATTTATATGATACATCAAATGATTTAGATTTAGAAACTATGAGAGAATGGAATAGTAATGAAAAAATATCAAAAATAGAAATAAAAGGAGATATTCCATTTGTAAATGCAGATGATATAAGATTGATATTAATGGATACACCAGGTCCAAATAATTCAAGAGATAAAGCTCATCAAGAAACAACAATGAGAGCATTGAGCGAATCATCAAAGACATTGGTATTATATATACTAAATGCAACACAATCAGGTGTTAATGATGATAATAATTTATTAAATATGGTAGCAGAAAGTATGAAAGTAGGAGGAAAACAATCAAAAGATAGATTTATATTTGTAGTGAATAAATTAGATGATTTTAAACGAAGTGAAGATGATGTTAAATCTACACTAAATAAAGTATGTAAATATTTAGAAGATAAAGGTATAGAAAATTTTAATATATATCCAGTATCAGCACTTATAGCGTTAAATATTAGAACAATATTAAAAGATAAAAAAATAGATGATTTAAACAAGTTAGATGTAGAGCTTTTAATGGAAGTTGCTAGAATAAAGAAAATGAAGGATAATAAACAACTTCATTTAGAACAATATACATTAAACAGCAGTAATAGTTTAAGGACAAAGATTGAAAAACAATTGGAAAATGCTCAATATATTTATGAAAATGAAGATGAATCTGAAGGTATGAAACAGTTAGGATTGATACATTCAGGCATTATACCAATTGAAGAAGCATTAAAATTGTATGTAGAAAAATATGCTAAAATGAATAAAATTAGGGATTTAGTAAATATTTTAAAAGAAAAAATAGAAGAAGAAAAAAATATTTTGAAAAAAGATATTGAAATAAAGGAGAAAAATAAAATAGATAATATAAAAGATATTAAAAAAGATGAAATACAGATAAGATGCATAAAAAGAGAATTAGAAAATAGTAAAATTAAAGAAATAGACTTTAGAGATGAAATAGAATATATATTAGATAGAATAAATCGAAAAAAATCCAGAATGGATAAACAGGAAGAATGTAAATGTAATAATCAAGAAGAATTAAAAAAAGAAGAGAAAAAATTAAAAGTAAAAAATGATATATTAGACAAAATTAATAAAATATGTGAATTAAATTTAGATTTTGGAGAAATAGAAAAGATAGCTAGATTGGAATATAAGATAATGAGTGATTCAAATAGAGAGTTAAATGAAAAAGAAGGCAGATATTATTGTGAAAGAAAATTAAATTTAATGAAAGGAATTATAAACGATAAAAGGAGAATACTAGAAAATGTTGTAGCTATTCAGATGAATAACTATATTAGACAAATTGAAATATTAGATAGTATGTTACTAGAAGATAAAAATGTTATAAATTTAGAAGATTTATTTATAAAAATTAAAAATGTAGAAAAAAAATATAAAGAAATTTTACATTATTTAATGAGAGAATTAATAAATATAGATGTAAGAGATGTTTTATCAAAAGTAAAACCAAAAGTAAAACGAAAAGAAGATTGTAGACGGTGGTTACTTCCTAATCCGAATATATATAAAAGGATAGAATATTATTATGAAAGTAAAGATATAGATAATATTATTTTGGAATTAGGTAGAGACATTTCAGATAGAATTATAAATAAAACATATGATATATATAGTGAAGTTTCGAAGTATAAAGAAGATAAAATACAAAGTGTTTTACAATTAGTAAATAATGATATAAAAAATATTATAGAAAAAATCGATAACTTAAAAAATAATAATATAAGATTTATGGAAAATATACAGAACTTAAAATCAAATATAGGAAAATTAGAAATAAAAAAAGCAGATATAGATAAAGAGATATCAGAATTAAATTTACAAAAAGATGAAATGGAAAACAAATATAAAGTTTTAGAAAATGAAAAAAATAATTTAGTTGATAAAAAATTAAAATTAGAAATGGAATATAATAACTTAAATGAAAAAATGAATTTATTAAATGGATTTTATAAAGATATTGATAGTATTGTAGAGATATAAAAGATTTATTATATGTTTTTATATTTATATAGAAGGTTAATATATGAGCGATTTTGTCAAGCAGTTTATAAATGATAAATATAAACAAATAGATATATGGAAGGAGAGCGATAAGAGTAAGATTGTTTTGGCATATGATGAGTCAGATAGACAAGTATATGTTATAAAATATCTAAAAAATAAAGATGTTCCTTATCAGGAATTAAAAAAAATAGATGATAGGATACTTCCTAGGATTTATTATATTTTTGATGGTGATGAGGAAATAATTTTAGTGGAAGAATATATCTGTGGCATAACTTTAAATGAATTGATAGAACAAAAAAAATATATATCTGATGAAGAGATACAAGATATCTTAGTGCAATTATGTAAGGGATTGAAGAATTTACATCAAAGGGACATTATTCATCGTGATATAAATTTGAATAATATTATGCTTACAAATGATGGTATTGTTAAGTTAGTAGATTTTGATACAGTGCGTATTTTTAAGTATGACCAGAATTTTGATACGACATATTTAGGGACAAAAGGCTTTGCACCGCCAGAACAATATGGTTTTAGTCAAACTGATGCTAGAACAGATATATATGCTTTAGGTATGACAATAAAAAAATTACAGCCAAAATCTAATTTACTGCAAAAGATAATAGCTAAAGCAACACAATTAGACCCAGAAAATCGCTATCAATATGTAGAGGAAATTTTAAATGAAATTGAAGATGAATATAAATTTGAGCAAAAACAGAATAAATTGACTTTAAAGCAAATAGAAATAATGTTGAATGATAAATTTAACTTATTTGAAATACCTATGCCTGTACAAGAAAAAGATTATCCATTTGATTTTAATAAGATACCTTTTTATACTCCAATCAGTATGGTTGATGATTTAGATTATGAAAGTGTAGAAGAAGCTCAAAAGGCTATGATAGAGGATTTTGAGAACAATGTATTTTCGTTGATGAAAGAATATATCAAGGATATATTAGAAACATATAAAATCTATCAGTTAAAGAAATATTATACGTACTATGAAAATGAGCAGAATTATTATTTTAAGGTAAATAAAGAAATAGAGCGTATTATAAATTTGATGGTAAAACGATTTAAATTGGATTTGCCGGAGTATTTAAAGCATTTTAATTATGTGCCTAGTTTTACTAAACTTTCAGGAAAACAAGATGAACAGATGTATCATCTTTGGCAGTTAAAGCATTTAGAAGAAACAAATTATGTAGAAGAGATAAAAAAAGAATTTATAGATAGAATACTAGCTTATGATGCTGAGCGATTTTTTATATATGTAACGCAATACTTAAAAAAAGATATAAATTTAGAAGAATTGACGATAGTTGATGACAAGACAAATGAAGAAAAAAAGGGCTATCATTTTAATTTTGATACTTTAGCACAATGTTTTTTTGATGAATTAATGAAAAGCACTGATTTTATCATTAAAGATAATCCTTTTTTACAAGAAGATGTAGAAGGCGTATTGATTAAGTATTATTTACCAGAATTAAAAGAGGCTTTAAAAGCCAAGACTAATGAAATTATGACATTTTTAAAAGAATATAACTAAATTTAAATTATGATAAATAGCCTTAGATATTAGTATCTTAAAGGCTATTTTTTTATGTAAAATGGCTTAAATTGTTACTATTAATACGAAAAAGCAGTTAAATTATCCCTATGGGACAACAAAGAAAGTTCTATTTTTATTATATTGTTATTAAAGATTAATACATATTATAAAAGGAGCGAATATTTATGTTTAAGTATTGTACAAATTGTGGTAGCAAGATGCCGGCAGATAATTTATTTTGTACTAATTGTGGTATGAAATTTAATCAAGAGAATAATTATAATGTAAATCCACAAAATAATTTTAATACTCCAGTGCAAAATACTAATTATCAGCAAAATGCAAATAGAATGGTTAATACTAATATGCAGATGAGAACACAGAATAATTATCCAAGTGCAAATAATTATCAGCAAAATCAGATGCAACAACATAATCAAATGATAAATAATCAAGCAATGAATAATAATCAAATGGGTATGAACGAATTTAACATAGGTAAAAATTATTTGCAAATGAATATGCCATTGCCAAATTATGCGCAAGCTATAAATTATTTACAAAAAGCAGTGAATATGGGAGTAAAAGAAGCTTCTATTTATTTGATGATTGCACATCTTTATCAAAATATCGATATGTTAAAACAAAATAGTATGTATATAGCAGAACATACAAATGGAATGAACTATATTCAGCCAATGCAAAATGCAAATTATGGTAATAATTTCGCAAATGGATTAAATGGTAATATGATGGCAAATAATTTTAATAATAGAGCGAATAATATGCCAAACAATCAAGCAATGGCTAATCAACAAATGCCTAATAATATGAATAATAACCAAAACAATCAAGAAAGTGGTTTAAAAACTTTTGGTAAATATGCAGCAGCTGCTGCTGTAGGAGCGATGGCTAGTTCTCTTTATCATAATGCAACAGCGGAAGCTTCTAGTGGTCATCATAGTTCTTCATCTAGTACAGAACAACCAGCACCAACAGAATACATTCCAAATGAAGTAACTCAGCCAGTTCAAGATTATATTGACCCAATGTACGCAAATCCAGTGGATAATATTCAAGCTTATAGTGATCAAGTAGTGCCAGATATGAATAATGTAGTAGCACCTGAAATCATGAATAATAATGTAGTAGATAATATCCAAGCTTATGATGAAAATATTATTCCTGATAATATGCAAAATAATAATGAAATACAAAGTAGTGAAGAAATGCTACAAGAAAATCCTGTAGATAGTATTCAAGCTTATGATGAAACTAATACTCAAGATGATACATCAAATAGTAAAGACACATCGGCAGATTATGAAGAAGAAGAATACACAGAAGAAGACTCTTTTGGCAATTTTGATGATGAGGATGAAGATAGCTTCTTTTGATTATTAGTCGTCAAAATGAGAGGTGAGCATTATGCAAAATTTATATTGTCCCAAATGTGGTCAAAGTTTAAACGGAAATACTAATTTAAAATTTTGCCCTAAATGTGGAGCTAAAATACAAACTAATATTTCTGGGAATAATAAAAAGCAAGACGATATAGATAAACTGATGAATTCAGATTTTATACAAATGATAAAGCGAGATTATTTTTCTTATACAGGAAGATTAAATCGTAAAACCTATTTTATACGCAGTTTAGTTTTAGTTGTTATAGAATGTATACTTTTTGTGTTAATTGATGAATTAGATACTAGGTCAGATGATTTTAGTTTAATCTTGATGTTATTGAGCTTTATACTTTTATGTTTATGTATAGTAGCTGATTTTATGCTGGATATGAGAAGATTTCATGATTTGGATAAATCGGGATATTTTGCTTTATTATCACTTATACCAGCGATAACACCTTTTCTGTATTTATATTTATTTTTGATGCCAGGTACAAAAGGTGCTAATCAATATGGCAATGACCCTTTAGAAAATATGTACTGAGTAATAGTTGTTGATAGTAAAATGAGGAGCGGTTTTTATGCATAGATTAAAACAGAGATATTTAATGGTATTCATAGCGTTACTTACTTTATCTAGTGTGATGTTTTCTGGTTGTAGTTTATTAGAAGATAAACATGTAACTTTAGTCAAAGAGGGTACAATGGAAATTGTTCCTAATGTAAAAATAGGTAAGGCTTTTGACCAATTTTTCAGCGATGGTAAATGGGAGTATTTTGTGGCTACAGATAATTCAAAAGTTGTAGAGTTCACAGGTACATGCCGTTGGCAGGATAAACCAGCAAAAGCTAAAGTCCAATTTGTTATTTTAAATGATACTAGATTTCAGCTTTGGACAATTGAGATAAATGGCGACAATATGCGTGATTCTGATGCTATCGCTGTAATGAAGAAGATATTAACTCAATATCATGCAAAGTAAATTTAAATTTGAAACATACAGAAATGAGGAATAGATATGAATATTTGTAGACAATGCCAGAAACAATTTGATGATAACGTACTTTTTTGTCCAAGCTGTGGCAATAAATTAGAAAAACAAAATGTACAAGTAGCAAATAATATTATTTGTCAAAAATGTGGAAATGCTTTAACTAGTGCAGATAAATTTTGCCCTAAATGTGGTGAAAAAACACCAGCATTTTATCAGACACCAATGGTCAATAATATGAATACTAATGTAGTAAATAATAATCAACCAATACAGCCAGTAAATCAGCCATATCAGCAAAATATGAATACAAATTTTAATGTAAAGAATAGCAATAATAGTGCTGATGGTATTTTAAATAAAATAAAAAATGAATATTTTTGTTTTGAAGGTAGAATAAATAGAAAATTTTATATAACACGCAGTTTGATAATTGCAGTTGTAGTAATGGTACTTTATTTTATCATCTATGCAGCGACAACAGATATTTTTGGTATAATGTCCGATTTTGGTATGATGTTAACTTTAATAGTGCAATTAGTGGGAACTGTAGCGGGTATATCTTTAAATATTAGAAGATTTCATGATTTTAATAAATCAGGCTGGTGGATATTGATTTTTATGGTACCATTTGTAAATCTTTATTTTAGCATTAAATTGTTATGTATTAGAGGCGATGTGGGTACTAATAATTATGGAGTAGACCCATTTTGATGAGAGGTAAATGAAATGAGTAAATTTTGTTTTAAATGTGGTACTCCAGTTAATGATGGTGAAAAATTTTGCCCTAAATGTGGTACTAATTTAGGAGTATCAACAAGTCCACAGATACAGCCAAATACAAATAGTAATAATATAAATAATAACAATAGTAATAATAATAAAATGAAAATAATAATAGCTATTGCAATTGTAGTCGTTATCGTTGTAGGCAGTGGTCTGGGATATTTTCTTTATCAAAAACATGAAAAAGATACGCAAGTAAATAAAAATACTAATACATTGGTGGAAACGGCAAAAGCTACTGACGATACGTATCAACAGCAAAAGCAAGATGAGGAAAATCTAAAAAAAGCTAATGATATATTAAAAAATAAAAATACAAATTATAAGGTCAGTGCTGTTTCAACAATAGATGATAATGGTTTCTTTGGTTTGATGACAGGAAAAGGATTGAGATTTATCATTTATGATAAAAAAGATGATATGATAGCTACTATTCCTTTTGATAAAGAGTTATTAAATCCTAAAAAGTATGCTAATACAGATAGAGCACTCTATTTTAATATGAGTGTAGAATATGATAATGTAAATAGCAAAGATAAAAAAGCTGGATATTGGAGTGGTTCTACACATACCATTCCTATAGAAATCTATAGTGAAGAAAAAGATGGTGTTTTATCTCCTTTGGGAATAATGACTTATTATGGAAATAACAAAGGAAAATACGATGAGTATTTGTATGAAATGCAAAATGTTAATTTAGCTAATTTAGTAATTCTTCATGGCGATAGTTTGAGAGTGGATATCACAAATAGAAATATAGACCTTCCATAAATAGAAAATATTTATCATAGGGATTGTACTTATATTAACTTAATAAATATGAATATAGGTACAATCTTTATGAAAAACTTACATATTAAGGCATAACTAATACTAATAAGGTGATTATTGGTATGAATATGAATTGTAAATATCTTAGATAATGAGATAATTTTATTAGTATGTATGAGAGGGGTAATATTTTTGTGTTTGAATCTGAATATAGACAAATTGGAGCTAAGATAATGTATTTTCGAAAGATGAAGAAATACACACAAGAAGAATTGGCGTTTAGAGCGTCAATTAGTGCCTCATATTTATCAAGAATAGAACGTGGTGTTTATAAAAAAGGTTTGCCAATATCTACACTTATGAAGATTGCTAAAGCTTTGGAAGTCGAATTAAGTGCCATTTTTGAAAAATGATGATAGCTGATAAAAATAAAATAATATATACATAAAAAAGCAATATCTGTTGTTAAAGGTTAAAACTATAGATATTGCTTTTTATTTGTAAATATAAATAAATGATATTTTTTTATTTTATAAATTGGGATAATTAAGCTGAAAAAATAACTAAATAATCCATTTTATTGTCCTGCTAGTACAACTAAATTGATAAATTTTTCGCTAGAATAAATTTAAAGAATATAGCAGAAGGTGATTTTATGGTAGATTTTTCAGCACAATATAGATTGATTGGGGCAAGAATAGCTTATTTTCGCAAATTAAAAAGATATACACAAGAAGAATTAGCATTTAGAGCTTCAATAAGCACATCATATTTATCAAGAATTGAAAGAGGAATTTATAGTAAAGGAGTACCGATATCTACATTAATGCAAATAAGTAAAGCTTTAGATATTGATATAAAATTATTATTTGAAGAAAAAATATAGCCAAAAATTCAGAGAAAAATAAATAAAAAATATAGAAAGATATAATAGCTTTAAACTCAAAAAAGATATGATATAATATAGATTAATATATTATGTAGAAGGTGGCTATTTATAATGAGCGAAAATTGTAATCATGATTGTGCAAGTTGCGGTACGACTTGTGGAGAACGTACAGCTCCTCAAAGTTTATTAGCACCAAACAATCCAAGTTCAAATATTAAAAAAGTAATTGCTGTAATGAGTGGTAAAGGTGGCGTTGGTAAATCCTTAGTTACTTCTATGATGGCAGTAACAATGCAACGTCGTGGCTATAAAACAGCAATTTTAGATGCTGATATCACAGGTCCATCTATACCAAAAGTGTTCAATCTTAAAGAAAAAGTAACAGGAACACAAGAAGGCATGACACCAGCACAGACAAAAACTGGTATAAAAATCATGTCTACAAATTTGATTTTAGATAATGAAACAGATCCTGTTGTTTGGCGTGGCCCTATTATTGGTGGAGTAGTAAAACAATTTTGGAGCGATGTAAACTGGGGTGAAGTAGATTATATGTTTGTGGATATGCCTCCAGGAACAGGTGATGTACCACTTACTGTATATCAATCTTTACCAGTTGATGGCATAATCGTAGTTACAACACCACAAGAACTCGTATCTATGATTGTAGAAAAAGCTGTGAATATGGCTGGATTACTCAGCGTGCCAATTATTGGTATTGTAGAAAATATGTCTTATTTTGTTTGCCCTAATTGCAATGAAAAACATTATATTTTTGGTAAATCAAAAGTTGAAGAAGAAGCTAATAAATATGGTATAAAACATACAGCTACACTTCCAATAAATCCAAGTTTAGCTCAAAAATGTGATGAAGGTAGCTTTGAAACTTTTGAAGGCGATTTTTTAAATTCTTTAGGTAGCATTTTAGAAGGAAAATAATTCATAAAAATAGAATTTAATAAGTAAACTAAAAAGTCTTTCTGTTTAAGCAGAAAGACTTTTTTTATAAAAAATATTTAAGATTAGAGGGAGTAAAATGAGTCAGCAAGTATATTTACCAAGTTATAGCATTGGTGAAGATGTATATAAGAGAGTACCTCAAATCTGCAGTAATTATGGTAAAACGGCTATTGTAATTGGCGGTGAAATTAGTTTAAGTAAAGTAAAAGATAAATTACTTACTGCGATGAAGGGGACAGATATAAATTTATTGGATTTTATTTGGTATGGAGGTAATGCTACACGAGAAAATATTGAGCGATTAAAAAATATGAAAACAGTGCAAAGGGCAGATATGATATTTGCTGTTGGCGGTGGTAAAAGTATGGATACATGCAAAGCTTTAGCAGATATGATAAAAAAGCCAGTATTTACATTTCCAACAATAGCATCAAATTGTGCTCCTGTTACAGCTTTATGCATTTTATATGGCAAAGATAAAGTAGAATTTTATGATGCACAAAAACCAGCTATTCATTGTTTTATAGATACAAAAATCATAAGTAATGCACCTATAAAATATTTGCGTGCTGGCATTGGTGATGCTTTATCTAAACAATATGAAGTTTGTTTTAATACAAGAGGTAGAGTTTTAAATCACACAAATAATTTAGGGGTGCAGATAGCAAAAGATTGCTCAGAAAGATTACTGCAATATGGAGTAAAGGCAGTAGATGATGCTCAAAAAAATATCGTATCTGATGAATTTATCCAGACTGTATTGACGATTATTGTAAATACAGGATTAGTTTCTGTTTTAGTAAATTTAAATTATAATAGCAGTTTGGCTCATTCACTTTATTTAGCGAGTGTGAAAATACCAGATTGTAAAAATCATATGCATGGTGAGATTGTCAGTTTAGGTGTATTATTATTATTACTTGTAGATAAGCAATTAATACAGGCAGAGAAAGTATATGATTTTAATCAGAAACTAGATTTACCTACTTCTTTAATAGATGTAGGGATAAAAGATGTAAAACAAATAATTGATTTAATTTTACAAGATAAATATTTAAGTTTTGCTCCATATAATATCACAAAAGAGATGATAAAAGAAGCAATAGATATGCTCGAAGCCTTAAAGCACAAGAAAACTTTTTGAGTTCTAAAATATTTTGATATATAATATATGTATTGGTTTTTCACGAAAGTTGTAAGATAAGTAATAGATTATTTTTTATCAAGAATGAGAAAAAATATTTTGCAGTAGTGAGTGTACTCTGATTGTGATATACTAATAAAAGATTAAGTTATTACGCCATTAATAATAGAAAGGGATTTGCATGATAGAATTACCAAGCATTCAACAATTAGAAAATTTTATTATTTATAGCAAAGTAAAAGATATAGCAACGGCAGCTAGAGAAGCAAATGTTACTCGTTCGGCATTTAGTTTTCAAATGAAAAAATTGGAAGAAATAGTTGGTACTCAATTAGTTGTTCACGGAGAAAATACAATAGAACTTACTAAAGAAGGTCAAATCTTCTTAGCTAAAGCGGAAAAAATCGTATCGGAATTAAAACAATCTTTAAGTGAAATGAAAAAATTAGCTGGGGAAGAAGTTTCTTTATCTGTAGGTGCGTTGATGTCTTTAGGTGATGTATTTATCAATCAGCACTTAACTTATTTTAAAAAATACAACACTAATATAAAGATTAATGTTTATAATTTAGAAGCAAAAGAATTGATAAATCAGTTAGAAGCAGATAAATTAGATATAGTATCATCATTTTCCTTAAAGGATTTACAAGATGATGAATATGAAAATATATTTTTCTGTGATGAAGAAATGGTTTATTATGCACCAAATATTGAGCATTTAGGTAATATCATCAATGTAGAAGAAATCGCTCAATATCCAATGGTACAATATTCTCCATATTATTTAATGAATTCTACTATAAAGAACTATTTTAGTAAATTAGGTTGTCATCCTCAAGTAGAAGCTTGGTTTGCTACTCCATATGCGATTATGCATTATTGTCAACAAAATCAGGTGGGGGCTGTATTGCCAAAACGCTTGTTAAATGCTATGGGCTTTTTTGATGGTTATTATGATATAGAACCAGATTTTACTTTAAAATGCCATCTATTGTATAAAAAAACAAATCCAAAATATAAATATATAAAGATTTTCATTGATTATATCAATACTTTATATAATAAAAATAACAATAATTGAGTTTAGTGTATGCAGGATAATTGAAAATATGAATTAAAATCGTCAGTGTAAAAAGCTGGCGATTTTTTTATGATAAAATGTATGATTTTATCGTTAAAATGGATAAATTTGTGTTATAATAATAAACTATAATGTAATGATGTTAATCTAGGAAGTGATTTTATGACAAGAATTTCAGTTGAATTAGTACCAAGAGATGTTGAAGTATTAAAAGAAGAAGTAAAAACAATAAAAGAAAAATTAAGCGATGTTGATTTCATTAATATTCCAGATTTGTTGAGTTGTGATACTAGAAGTTGGGACGGAGCAAATATTGCAAAAGCTTATTTCGATGATGTAGTACCACATCTAAGAGCGATGGATTTTGATTTTACAAAAGAATTACCGATAAAAGATAAATTGAGAGAATATAATATAAAAGAAGTTCTTGTTATAGAAGGTGACCCACCACAAAGTATGCTTTATCAAGTATATCCAACAATAAGTACAGATATTATTAAAAAATTTAGTGAAGAAATGCCAGAAATTACAGTATATGCAGGAATTGACCAATATCGCAGTAGTATGAAAGAAGAAGAATATCGCATTCGCCGTAAACAATTAGCTGGAGCAAAAGGATTTTTTACACAACCATTTTTTGATATGCGTTATTTAGAAATGTATGCAGACCTTTTAGATGGTTTAGATATTTATTGGGGAGTTTCTCCAGTTTTATCCGAACGCTCTGTAAGCTATTGGAGAAATAAAAACAATGTTATTTTTCCAAAGGACTTTGAACCAACATTAGAATGGAATATAAAATTTGCTCGTAAAGTGATAGATTTTGCTCGCAAACATAATCATAATGTTTATTTAATGCCAATAAAAGCAAAAATAATGCCATACTTAGAAGGTGTTTTCGCTAAATAATAAATCTAAAAGCTGTGAAATAAATTTTTTTTACAGCTTTTTTTATTTACAAATTTACAATTGAATTCTATAATAGTCATATAAAAAACTGAAAATTAAGTAAAATTTTAAAAATTTTTTATAGTATGATAAATTTTTATTATGATATTAAATTTGGGAAAAGAGGAAAGTATTATGTTTAAGATTTTAAATAAGAAAGTTTTACATGAAAATATTTTGCAATTTACTTTAGAAGCTCCTTTGATAGCGAGAAAAGCAGAGCCTGGTCAATTTGTGGTGTTAAGGGTTAATGAATATGGAGAGCGAGTGCCATTAACTATTGCTGATTTTGATAGAGAAAAAGGAACTATAGATATTATTTTTATGGTAATAGGTGCTTCAACTACTGTATTAGCATCATTAAATGCAGGCGATAGTATTTTAGACTTAGTTGGCCCTTTGGGTAAAAAAACAGATATTAGACCTGATATGGGAACTGTAGTTTGCATAGGTGGTGGAATAGGTGTTGCTCCAATTTATCCTATTGCTAGAAAGATGAAACAAGTGGGTAATCATGTGATAACAATCATGGGAGCAAAAAATAAAGATATTTTGATTTTGAAAGATGAAATGGAAAAAATATCTGATGAAGTTATTGTTACTACAGATGATGGCTCTTATGGTATAAAAGGATTTGTAACAACAGCACTACAGCAATTAATTGATAAAGGAATTGATATTGCTGAAGTAGTAGCTATTGGACCTGTTATTATGATGAAAACTGTGGCAGATACAACTAGACCATATAATATTAAAACGATTGTTAGTCTAAATCCTATCATGGTAGATGGTACAGGAATGTGTGGTGGTTGCCGTGTACAAGTTGGTGATGAAACAAAATTTGCTTGTGTAGATGGGCCAGAATTTGATGGTCATTTAGTAGATTTTGTGAATTTGATGGAAAGACAACGCATGTATAGACCTAAAGAAGAAATTGAAAAAAACCATATTTGTCGTTTAGCTAAAAAGGTTGAAGAAATGGAGGAAAAATAATATGCCTTTAGTAATGCAAAAACATGAAATGCCAGAACAAGACGCTAATGTTCGCAGAAATAATTTTGATGAAGTGGCTTTAGGATATACAGAAGAATTAGCCTTAGCAGAAGCTAATCGTTGCCTTCATTGTAAAGTGCCACATTGTAGAAAAGGTTGTCCTGTAGATATCAATATACCAGCTTTTATTGCTAAAATAAAAGAAGGCGATTTTGAAGGAGCAAATGCAAAAATTAAAGAAGCTAGTAGTTTACCTGCTATTTGTGGACGCGTTTGTCCTCAAGAAAATCAATGTGAAAAATATTGTGTAATGGGAATAAAAGGCGAACCTGTAGGTATTGGTCGTTTGGAAAGATTTGTAGCTGATTATTGCATGCAAAATTGTGAAGAAAAAATAGAAAAAACAGTAAAAGATGATGCTCAAAAAGTCGCTATTATTGGTTCGGGACCAGCAGGATTAGCTTGTGCAGGTGATTTAGCGAAAAAAGGCTATCAAGTAACAATTTTTGAAGCTTTACATACAGCAGGTGGAGTATTATCTTATGGTATTCCTGAATTTCGTTTACCAAAAGATAAGGTTGTAAAACCAGAAATTGATAATTTGCGTAAGATGGGTGTAAAAATAGAAGTGAATTCTGTAGTAGGTAAATTATTTACAGTTGATGAACTTATGCAAGAATTTAATTTTGATGCTGTATTTATTGCTACAGGAGCAGGTTTACCTCATTTTATGAATATTCCTGGTGAAAATTTAAATGGGGTATATTCTTCAAATGAATTTTTAACAAGATGTAATTTAATGAAAGCATATCGTTTTCCAGAATATGCTACGCCTATTAATGTAGGGAAAAAAGTAGCTGTAGTAGGTGGCGGTAATGTAGCTATGGATTCTGCTCGAACTGCTTTGCGCTTGGGAGCAGAAAAAGTATATATTGTTTATCGCAGAAGTGAAAAAGAATTGCCAGCAAGACGTGAAGAAGTAGAACATGCCAAACAAGAAGGCATAGAATTTAAATTATTAAATAATCCTGTAGCTATCTTAGGTGATGAAAAAGGATATGTAAAAGCCATTCGCTGTATAAAAATGGAATTAGGCGAACCTGATGCTTCAGGTCGTAGACGCCCTGTGGAAATACCTAATTCAGAATTTGATATTGATGTAGATACTGTAGTTATCGCTATTGGTCAAGGGCCAAATCCGTTGATACAATCAACTACTCCAGATATGCAAACAAATAAGAGAGGTAATATCATAGCTGATGAAGAAACAGGAAAAACTACAAAAGAAGGTGTCTTTGCTGGTGGCGATATTGTAACAGGAGCTGCAACTGTTATTTTGGCTATGGGTGCAGGTAAAAAAGCTGCTAAAGCTATTGATGAATATTTGATAGAAAAACGTAATAAATAATAAATTTAAATAGATTGATTTTAGGGTAAAGATATGTTGAACTAGAATCAATCTATTTTTTTTAGAAAAATTTTTTGTTATAATGCTTTTATATTTGAATAGAATTTTTTTAGAGGTATAAAATGAGTTTAATGAATTTTACAAGTATAGATTTTGAGACAGCTAATAAAAATCGGGATAGTGCTTGTAGTGTAGCTGTAGTTGTTATTGAAAATGGTAGAATGGTGGATAGTTATAATTCACTTATAAGACCGCCAGAAATGTTTTTTGAAGAAGGTAATATGAAAATACATGGCATTACTCCACAAATGGTAGAAAATGCACCTACTTTTGCAGATATATGGAAAGATTTACGTATGTATTTAGATAATCGAATAGTTATAGCACATAATGCTTTTTTTGATATGGGTGTATTGCGCAGTTGTATTTGGAAATATAATTTAACTAAACCACAGTTTAAAACAGCATGTACTGTTCAAATTGCTAGAAAGGTATGGCCACAGTTACCAAATCATAAATTGAATACATTGGGAGAATTTTTTCAGATACAATTTAAACATCATGATGCTTTAGATGATGCAAAAGTTTGTGCAAAAATTCCTTTAGTTGCAGGCAGAACTGTAGGTGTGGATAATATGGATAGTTTATTAAGAAAAATAGGCTTAGAAGCAAAAATATTTAAATCATAAAAATTAAAAAAAAGTGTTGACAAAAAACATTTTATAGTGATATAATAAATCTCGCATTCGACGCGAGTGCCAAATGCGGAAGTGGCGGAATTGGCAGACGCGCTAGACTTAGGATCTAGTGTCTTTCGGCGTGCAGGTTCAAGTCCTGTCTTCCGCACCAATTTTAACTATTATAAGGAGAAATGTTTCAATATATTACAAAGCCTTTAAATATAAGACTTTAGAGGTTCTTTGTAGATGTTGAAATGTTTCTCCTTTTTTCGTATTTTAGGGGCAAGTTGCCCCTTTTTTGCCCCTTTTTTTAAGCGGGTTATTTAGTTCACTCACGCTGATGAAATGATAGTTAATTTTTTATAAAAATTATTAGTCCAAAATTTTGAGGACTAAAATATCAATAAATATTTGTTAGTTGAAGTATGACCGCCAAAAAATTTTATCACTGTTAAAAATTTAGTGCTTTTAGTTTATTTTGCAATTCAATTTTCATTGTTTCAGTAACATGGGTATATATCTGTAATGTAGTATTAGGATTATGATGCCCGACACGTTGCATAATTGCCTTTAGTGGTGTATCAAGTTCCGCTAGTAAGCTTATATGTGTATGTCTGAATATATGTGATGATATATGTTTATTAGGTATATCAATCTTTCTAAGCAATCTATTTATATAGCTTAGGTCGTAAGGATAGCCCGTTTTAGTAGTGAAAATATAGCCTTTATCTTTGTAAGTTTTATAATCCCATAAGGCTGATTGTTTATTTTGTAGAATAAATTTATCTAGTATTTGTTTTGCTCGTTCGTTTAAATAAACATCACGATAAGAATATATATTTTTTGGTGTACCACGTTTGTTTTCATCATTGGCGGATTTTGTTATAATAGTACCGTTGACGTTGATGTAATTTTTATCTCTGTAATAGTCTTTTACACGTAAAGCCAATAACTCGCCACAACGTAAACCAGTTAAAGCAATAAATTCCATAGCTAGGGCTATACGTGGATTTAGTTCCTTTAGTTGTTTTAGACATGAATTCAATTCGTTTTTATCTAAAAATTTATTAAAGGTTTTATCAAGTTCAGCCGGTGTCATTGGTCGGCGTTTGCCGGTGATTTCTTCAAAGTTTGATATATCATAATAATAGTTGGCTTTTTTTGCATAACGCATAATAGACTTTATAGTAATTAGAATAGATTTACAATAACCATAAGATAAATTTTCAACATAGTATAATTGGTGATAGATATTTTCTGCCATAGCTGGAGAGAAATTCAAGAAAAATAAATCTGCTGGAATGGCTTTTTTTATTCGATTAACATAATTTACATGGTTTATATGAGTAGTTAATTTTACAGTTGGTCGAGTATACTCAAGCCATTCATCAGCGACATTATAAAAAGTTAGATGTTGAATTTTTTGTGCTAATTGCTTTTCAGCATCGATATATTTACTATTAAATTTTTCTTGAAGCATTTCCATAGCTACTTTTTGAACACGTTTTGTATTGCTATTTAAAGTAACAGACATTTTAATCATTTTTTTATTGATAGGGTTTAAAAATCTCTCAGTATATTTAAAACGTATACCCTTAGAATTTTTAATTTGTTCTATCCACATAATAAGATACCGCCTTTCAATTTGAATTTACTTCACATTAACCACCATTAAACAATGCTTGTATAAATTCATTTTGGAAGGTTTTTTATTTTTATAGGTATAAGAAATATATTAAACATCTTGAAATATTTCATCAAAGGATATACGTTTTAAACGATTTTAAAAATATATCATGTATGATTTTATCTACATAAACATAAAAACAGCTAGGAAAGTCAGCTATAAATTATTATAAAGTATTTGGCAAATCTATATATACAATAGCCAGTATAAGCGATTTAAAAATATAGTTTGTATAAATTTTACCTAAGTAGGTAAAAAACGCTTGTAATCGGTTAATAGCTAACCTAGTTTTTTACGAGGTCATTTGAATTTAGCCCTTGCAAAATTGCAGACGTTAGACTTCATTCACGCTGATGAAATGCTACAATAAAATATTTTGCATGAATACCGCCATGAGTATAAATCTTGTAGCGGTTTTTTATTTAAATGGTGTCGGTAGTACCGACATCATAAAAATTCAACGATAAAATAGCCTTGAGTTTTTAAAGCACAAAAACGGAACTTTTAAAGCAAAAGAATTACCAAAATTTAGCTAAAAATAAACTAAATCTTAGCTTATTTCTACCAATAACCTACCGATTATCTACCAATTAAATTCCTTAATGGTGCGGGTTATAGGTTTTTACCTGCTAATAACCTTCTAATTATCATCTGATTATCTACCGATTAGCAACCAATTACAAAGACAGCACTTTTCATAACGTTATGCATATACACATTATAAAAAGGGTAAACTTAATAAACTGCTGTTACTTTCTCAAATTATGACAAAATAAGAGCCGTTTTAAGCCGTTTTCTTTTGTTGGTGCTTATGATTATACCTGTGGTTATATTATGACCTCAATACTATTAACCACATAGAAATATAAAGGACGTTCCAAAACGGAATACCCTTCACAGTATGAATATCATAACCAATAATTCAAACTCAAAATATCGCCACAATACTTTTTATTGGTGGCGGTTTTTTTTTTGCTGGTGCAGGTATTCATAAAATCAAATACATATTGTAATAATTAATTGCCTGAGCAAAGCAATCAATCATTTTAAATAAATAGGTACTTGCCCAATGTATCTATTTATTGTCGTTGGTAGTATGAAATAAATGTTTTAGGTTTAAAAGTTTATTTTTTCTATTAAGTAAATCTTGTCCCCATTCTTGATATTCTTTTATACGTTGCTTGTTCTCCTCTGCTGTTAGAGTAGATACATCTTTATTTTTAAAAGTTATCTTATTTATATCACGTTTTTGAAAATTTTCTAAGTGTTTATCTATATTTGCTATTGCGTCATTAATTACATTATCAGCTAAGTAATAAAATATTTTATTAGTTTTAGTATTCATAATAGTTATATCTATTTTTGATAATTCTTTGATAAACTTTTCCTTATTTATTTCGCCTGTTCCTATTAAACAATCGTCAGAATAACCCACATCAAAACATATAATATCTTTATTTATATAATTTAGATGTAGCATTATACCTACATTACTAGCATTATAATAAGGAATAGTATCACAGATAATTTTTTCTAATTGAGTATCTTTTTCATTGTCTTTATTACCTATTATATTTGTTGTTATACCTAGTAAATCATCAGCAGAAACGTTTAATATATTAGCTATCATACATAAGGTTTTATATTTGGGTTCACGTTCTCTTATTTCATAACCGGCATAAGTGTTGGCAGTTATTCCAAGTAAATTAGCCATTTTTTGCGTAGAATAACCTGCTTTTTTTCTATAATATCTTAGATTTTCATGAAAGCTCATTATATTCAGCTCCTTTCAATTATATTATAAAATCTAAAAACGTAAAAATCAATAAAAGTTGTTCAAATACGTTGAAAAAAGTTTTTATAAGTGTTAATATGTAATTGTACAATAAAAATAAATTGTACAATTACGATGGGAGGGTAAAGAATGATAAAGCTAAACAAGATTAATTTTGATAATGCAATGGCTAAAAAATTGTTTAATCCAACAGATTTAGCCAAACAAGCTGGATTATCTGACGCAACAATCGGAAATATTATTAAAGATAACGGCTTTAAAAGTTATAATGCACTTGGTAGAGTAGCAAAAGCTTTAGATGTTGAACCAAAGGAACTAATAAAAGATTAATACCGCCAAAATATTAATAAATCTATATAAAGGGTCATATGGATAAAAAAATATATTGGCGATACTAATATAGCTTAATAAATGGATAGCAACCATTAACAAAGGTCAATTACTATATAGGGGTTATATTGTAACGAACGCTTGACAGTGGGTTATTGATAAAACTGTAGTATAACACTTTATAGCTTAAGTATTGGGTAGCAACCAAAGAGAATAATTAAGCCATTTTTGGCGGAAGTAAAAGGAGATAAAAAACCATGAATTATAAACTAAAAAAATATTTTAATAACAATTTGATTTTTACTGCTGAAAAAGAATGTGCTTTAAATTTTAAAGAAATGTATTTCTATTATCTATGCTATGGAGATGATAAACAAGTAGCTTATAAAGAATTTAAAGAAGCATTGCAAGAATATGTTGAAAGTAATCCATTAGGAATAATAGGCGAATGTTATTTTACAGATGAAAATTGTACAAAACCACTCTTATTTAAAGAGATGATAAAATTTTGTAAAGAAAATTTATTATTAAGCCCTTGTGATTGTCGTGAAGTATACGACGAAGAATTTTACTATATCTATAGTCAAGAAATGAACCAGCAAGGAAAGATGTATATAGATGAAAAAGAATTTTTAAACTTGTTAAATGTCTATAAAAAAGAAATATTACATTATAACGAAGATACTAGCAATTTTTATTTAACAGTAGATAGCAGTATTCATAATAAATATTATGGATTAGATAAAAAAGATATTAAAGATGATTTACTAAAAGATAACGACCATACTTTTACTATTGAAACAGGTGTAAAAAATAAGGAAGGCTCAAAATGTAGAGTGTGCATTTTCTCAACTATGGGCAAAAAGTACGACATGGATAAAATCAAAGCTCATAAAGATAAAAAAGAAAATGTTGAAGTTGTACATTGCTGTATTTCATCGGAAGCAATGAAAATTTTAAGTGATTTTGTGAAAATACATGAAGAAGCTTACGACGAAAAAGCCAGTTTATTAGAAGAATATCACAAAGAATATGATAATGAATGATAATTATTATTAGAGTAACAATAGAAAGAAGGTGCAAAAATGCAAAATATAAAAATTTTTAATAATGCAGAAATTGGACAGGTTAGAACGATTACAAAAAATAATGAAATTTGGTTTATTGGTAAAGATATAGCAAATATTTTGAAATATACTGATACTGATTATGCAATAAGAACACACGTTGATGAAGAAGATAAGAAGTTATTTAAACCCGAGGAAATATCGGGTTTAAAAATTCCTAATAGAGGTATGGTTTTTATAAATGAAAGTGGATTTTATAGCCTTGCTTTTTCCTCAAAGTTGCCAATCGCTAAAAAATTTAGACGTTGGGTAAAAAATGAAGTATTGCCGTCTATTCGTAAATATGGAATATATGCGACATCACAAACTATTGATAATATGTTAGCCGACCCCGATAATGCTATAAAAGTATTCAGTACATTGAAAGAGGAAAGACAGCAAAGAATAGCACTAGAACAGGAGAACAAAGAACAGACGAAAGTTATTGAAGCAATGAAGCCTATAAAACAATATTATGATGATGTTCTAACCGCCAAAAGTGCTATAAATACCACTCAAATAGCCAAACAATATGGCTTATCGGGTAAAAAACTAAATGAGATATTAAATCAGGAAAAAATTATTTATAAAAGTAATGGTTCATGGGTGTTATATCAAAAATATGAAGGCAAAGGATTAGCACAATATTATACTAAAATAATACCGACAGAAGACAAACCGATAACAAAAATATGTATTAAATGGACTGAAAAAGGTCGAAAGATGATACATGATATCATGAAAGAACTTGGTTATAAAACTAACCAAGAAGAAAATTAATAATGTGGCGGGGATTATAAAACGTCCGCCATAAAATAAAAGCATAAACCACCGTTAAACAATGCTTGTATAAGTTCATTTTATTGATATGGACTTATGATTATACCCAAAAGAAAAAATAAATCGCTTAGAAAGGAGCTTATAAAATGGGAAGAAGCTTATTACAGACAAAAACAGATGCTACAGGGGCATTATATGTACAGCCAAAACATATAGCTGATAATTTTTCGCTTAGTCGTACGACTGTATGGCGGTTGTTAAAAGCTATGAAGCAAATACCTAAATATAAAAAGTCATTTTTAGACTTAGGCTGGCAATTAAAACTTGTTAAATTAGCAGATTTTGAAAAATTTTTGCAAGAGCAAGAACATGAGTATTTAAAGAAAGCTAAAAGTTAAATTATAAAAGTAGATGCATAAAAGGAAATAAGCATATGAATGATTTAATACAATTAAAAATAAAAGCTATGAGTTTTGACAGATTAATCAAAGAACTTCATAGCTTGAAAGATATGTATATAGATTTTAGTAATAATACAGACAATATTATAAGCTGTTCAGCATTTTATATAGTGGCTAAAGATTTAGATACATTATTAAAAAAATATAATGAAAGAAGATGCAATATTGAGTATTGATTATATAGATAAATTAGTTGCATTATCTGACGAACTTGAAGCGATTGCTTTTATTGTGGGAGATTTAAGTTATCAATACTATAAAAAAGATGTTGAAAACGTTACTTTCTTTTTAAGTGAAGAAATACACAAAAGAGCAAATGAGTTAAGAAATTTATCAGAAATAATTAAATAAAAAAAGCCCTATACAAAAGGTATAAGGGCTAATAAAAAATATTAAGCAATTAAAATTTTAACACTAAATAAGAAAAAGATAAATATAAAAAATATGTGAGAAAACAAAAGAAAAAACAATAAAAAAGCTACTTTCTTTTTTGGCTAGTATAAAGAAGAAAGTAGCTTATGATAAAAATTAGGTTAATATTATTTTATCTTCTTTTTATCATAAATTCAAGATTTAAAGCGTTTTAAAAACGTTTTGGCGGACTTGTTAAAGGTATTATTTAGATGATAGAAAGAAGGTGGGTTATATGTCATATGTCAAAATGATTGTTCATAATAAATATTATCATGAGGTATATAAATATTATAGTGGTAGAATTGGCAAGAAGATATATAATTCACCTGCAACAGGGAAAACACCGCTAAAGCAATTAAGATATCAAGATAGAAAAGCGGAAAGGTTTTGCCGTTGGAAATTAGATAATAACTTTAAAGCAGGCGATTTATTTATAACATTAACTTATAAAGCTGATGAAAAGCCAGCCAGTGAGCAAGTAAGAAAAAATATAAGCTCATTACTAGCAAGATTAAGAATAGAGTATAAAAGGGTTAATAAAAGTTTAAAATATATCTATGTAGCAGGACGAACCAAACGAGGTGCAGTACATTTCCATATTGTACTAAATAAGATTGATATAAATATCATTAGTGAAGCATGGAAGAAAATTGCTGGCGGTAAGGTGTTGGCTCAATCTTTATATGGTAGAGAATTTGGAAAGCTTGCTAGCTATCTAATAAAAAATAGTTGTGAAACATTTTATAGTAATGACAAAATTCATAGTAAGAGATATTGTTCATCAAATAATTTAGAGTTGCCAGCTATTGAACGTAAAATAATTGGAGCTAAAGAATGGAGAAAGCAACCAAAAGCACCAAAAGGTTATATTATAGATAAATCAAGCTTATATAATGGTTATGGCTGGTTGGAAAATGAAAACGGCTGGAATGGGTGCAAAACTCAATATTATAGATTAATACCAATAGAAACAACACATTACAGTAAAAGAAAGAGCTTAACACGGATAAATATACCGATATTAGATTTTATAGAAGGGAATAAATATCATGATACAAATAATGCTATTAGATACAGATAATCACGTATTAGTATTTTCAAGGAGCGATGACAAGAAATATAAACGAGCAAGGGAATACATGAAAGAAATTAAAAGACATAGTAAAAGTATTAAGTTATTCATCAAATGATGTATATAATTCATTGAATAAAGGCTTATATATAGCAGATAAGAAGCTAATAAGATAGTATATGTATGGTATTATGTGGCGGATTGCACGACAAAGCTTGATATATTAATATATATAGCCCCCAGTTGCTTTAATTGAGTTAGTTTTTCATAGACCGGAGAGTCCACATTTGTATAAAATATGCCTAATCGCCGTATGGGGTGTGGTATATGACCGCCACAAAATAAAAAAAGTTAAATAGTCCGAATTTGACTATATTAAGGTACTTCTAGGATTTTTTTCTATTGCGGGGAGCTTGCGAACCCCAGTATTAAACTAGATACCAAAAAATAATAATGGATTTCCTTCCTGATAGATAAAAAGTATTGATATATCAATGTTTAATAATCTATTTTGGGAAACTATATAGATTAATAAAATTCCTTATAAAGTTTTACCAACTAAATTTTTATAAAATCTTGATAAATACTATGGCTATAAGCTTTATAAAATTATGTATTCTTTTTGATATTTGCTGGTAAAATTTCTAAAAATCTTGCAATATCAATGATTTATAACTATAATGTAATTAATAAATCCTAATATTACTAGGGATAAACATTAACAGATGCTGTACGAATACTATGTTAACCCGCCAACATTAAACCTGTTAAAATAAGATAAACATTAACAGATGCTGTACGAATACTCATGGTGCCACCTCGTCATTATTATTAAAATACCCGATAAACATTAACAGATGCTGTACGAATACTTTATTTCCAGTAACGTTGTTGGCTCTAAATTAAAAGATAAACATTAACAGATGCTGTACGAATACGCAACTAACGGATTTGTTCTAGTATCTCTAGCAAGGATAAACATTAACAGATGCTGTACGAATACTCACAATGGTGATGGTATTCTAATTCAAGATGCTGCAGATAAACATTAACAGATGCTGTACGAATACACTTTTAAAAGCAAATGGTGATGTATTCTTTGCTGTGATAAACATTAACAGATGCTGTACGAATACTAATGTCAACATAAAAATAATATAAAAATACCATAAGATAAACATTAACAGATGCTGTACGAATACCTGTAATGTGAATATTATTCTTATCAAGTTGATAATGATAAACATTAACAGATGCTGTACGAATACATGTCTACAGTAACCGGTAAGCCTTCGATTAATATTGATAAACATTAACAGATGCTGTACGAATACTGGCAATAAATACCATCTTCATTATCGCCAGCTTCAGATAAACATTAACAGATGCTGTACGAATACTTATTTCACCTCTAATTCAGTATTTCTCATTAACTGATAAACATTAACAGATGCTGTACGAATACCTGCCGATTGCTATTCCGTCTAACAGAATTTTATCGATAAACATTAACAGATGCTGTACGAATACCGCTTTAGTTTTATTAAATTTTTCTATTGCTTCATTTAGATAAACATTAACAGATGCTGTACGAATACAAAATTACAATGTGTTTATCCATGTCTAAAGCCTCCAGATAAACATTAACAGATGCTGTACGAATACTTAAATCCACATTCATTTTATACCTCTGTATTATTTGATAAACATTAACAGATGCTGTACGAATACTCTGTTATTATGCCTTGTTTTGCAAGTTCCCTTATTGATAAACATTAACAGATGCTGTGTGAATAGAAAAATATTTTGTTGATGAGTATGCATCACATTCCGAAAAAACGGAAAAAGGATAATATAAATAAATCTTTCTGTTAGCAGTAAAAATAATTGAAAATTCAGTTTATTTTACTGTTAAACTAAGTAAATATTTTTGATTTATCAGATTGATAAAATAGAACCGCCATACAATATATAAAAAATATGCTGGTATATAATTTGACCTGCATTAATAAAAAATGTTTATTTAGAAATAGAAATTAATTATTTTTAGATGTCAGTCATTGAAAATAATTAAAAAGCCCTATTCAATAAAGAATAGAGCTAATTTTTGTTTAATCGTGGTTAATGTGAAGCAGTTTGCCCCTTTTTTGCCCCTTTTTGAGTAAATAAGGCTGTAGAGGTTGATATATAAATATGTTCCTGTCTTCCGCACCATTTGAAATTATAGGCTTTACAGATTTTCTGTAAAGCCTTTTTTGTTTTTTATAAATTATAAACTCATATTAATTTAATAAATGAAATTGCATTTTTGAGGTATTATTGATTATTTTTGCTTATAAGCATATAATTTAGATAGGATTTATTTCTAGTAAGAAAGGTTGAATTTCAATGAAAGTTTTATTATTAAATGGCAGTAGACGCGAAAAAGGTTGTACATATACAGCTCTTAGTGAAATAGCACAAACTTTAGAAAAACAAGGTATCCAAGCAGAAATAATTCATGCAGTACCAGAAACAGAAATTATTAAAAGTGTTGCAGAAAAAGTAAAAACTGCAGATGGTTTAGTAGTAGGTTCTCCTGTATATTGGGCATCTCCATCTGGGGAAATCATTTCTTTTATGGATAGATTATCTAGCTTAGCAGGTAAAGATTTATTACACAAACCAGCAGCAGCTATCGCTTCCGCTAGACGCGCTGGTACAACTGCAACTTTAGATGTACTTGCTAAATATTTTACTTATCATCAAATGCCAGTAGTTTCTGCAAATTATTGGAATGTAGTACATGGCAATACACCTGATGAAGTGAAAAAAGATGCAGAAGGTATGCAAATTATGCGTGTTTTAGGTAATAATATGGCATGGCTTTTAAAATGCATTGAAGCAGGTAAAAATAATGGTGTACAAATCCCAGAAACAGAAGCAAAAATAATGACAAATTTCATTCGTTAAAATAGAGTAAACAGAGTTATAACGATTTTTTATTTCGTTATAACTCTTTTTTTGTGGTAAAATATAAATATAGTATCCGATAAAGAAGGTGTAAACATGGGGAAAAAATCATTATTGACTAAAGAGGATATTGATATATTAGAGTCTTGGGCTGATGGATACTTTTATAAGATTTTTTATTATTTAGAAGATTTTGTTAAAAAAGGTATAGAGCAAAAATTGTTTACTTTGGAAGAAGCAAAAGAAGATTTAAATATTGCTTTATGGTATGCATATGCAGGCAATAATATTGATATATATGAATATTATTACAAAGTGATAAATTGGATGCCTTATTCAGAAAAAAATGCTAAAGGCTCAGGCGCATGGTATTATCGTTATTCAGTGGCTTTGACTTATTGCAGTGATTTGGAAAAAGCATATAGCTATGCACAAAAAGGTGTACAAGAAGAAGCTGATTATCCATGGGGTTGGTTGAATTTAGCAAAATTACAATATCATTTTGGCGAAAAAGAAAAAGCAATGGCTTCCATAGAAAAGGGCTTATCTCTTGTGCCGGATGATTATGAATTTAAAGTTTTACAAGAGGAAATAAAGGCAAATTGTAGCTTAGAAGAAATGCTATGTCATTATATAAAACCAGAAGATGATGCATTTTTCAAAAATCGACAAATGTATAAACAGCATTTAAAAGAGAAAATGCAAGCTGTAGATGGAGTAATTTGTCATGAGGAGTCTTTGCAGAAGGTAAAAGAATTTTTAAAGGGAAATAAGTGGCAAGAAAATAATCCTTATTGTACTTGTATGGTAAAGTTAGATGATATAACAGTAAAAATTGTTTTTACCATGAATAGAGCGATGTTATCAAAGATAAATATGGATTGGTTAATTAAAGAGTATACTGACATAAAAGATAATTTATTGACTTATGATAAATATGATGTTGAATATAAATTGCAGGAAATAGAGATAGATAGAGATTATCAAATAAAATTAACTTATTATAATAAAAAGAAAAAATTATCTTTAGTTTTGGCTAAAGATAGTAATAAAAAAGCTCAAGAAAATCATAATGAACATTTAAAAAATGACAAAGAAGTAGAAAATTTAGCTTTGACATTATATAAAAGAGATGAACAATTTTCTTATGTGGAATGTTGGTTTGAAGATGATAAAATCGTTAAACATTATGGTTTAGTTGGCGATAAGGGAGATATCAAAAAATATGAAAAGTGTTCAATTGATGATTATAAATTATACTTAGATATTTTCGTAGGACGATATGAAAAATTAGGCTATATCTCATGGCGAGAATTCACGAAAAAGACTTTATTAATGAAAATCACTATAGAAGATAATGAACAAAATTTATGGAAAGAAGAAAATGAAGCGCCGATATATTTCCTTTATGAAATGGTACAAAAAGCTTTAGAAATTAATGTAGTGGGCTTTTTAAATGATTGGGGCTATAGAAGAAATGAAAAGAAAAATCTGTATGAAATCGACTTTTATTTTGATACGGTTGATAAAGATATAGCAGTGAATTTAGTAAAACATGTCATAGAAGTATTTTCAATGAATGCTAAATCAAAGGTAGAAGAAGTCATAGAATTAGCAGAAGTTAAAAATGGAGTTGTTTAATTTTTCGCTTATAATAGACGATGCCAAAAATATCTGCTAACGCCCAGCCGATAGGGATAGACCACCAAATACCAATTACTCCGATAGAAGGTATGCTAGCAAGGTAATAGGCAAGTCCTACACGTGTGCCTAATGAAATAATGGTTAAGATTACAGACATGCTAGGGAAGTTAATAGCACGATAAAATCCATATAATAAAAATAAAATGCCAATGCCAAAATAGAAGCTACCTTCTATGCGGAGATAATCCACACCGATATTGATAATTTCCGTTTCAGAACTATCAATGAAAATTGTCATTAGAGGGCGAGCAAAGATAAATACGCCAACAGATATAATTAAACAAAATAGGAATGAGATTTTTATAGCAGATTTAATGCCTTGTTGAATTCTATCTGTTTTTTTAGCACCGTAGTTTTGCCCAATGAAAGTAGAGAAAGCATTGCCAAAATCTTGTGCAGGCATATAAGCTAGTGAGTCTATTTTTACAGCAACGGTAAAGGCTGCCATTACTGTTGCACCAAAGCTATTTACAAGATTTTGTACGAGTAAAATTCCGAAATTCATTACAGATTGTTGTGTTGATGTTAATAATGAAGAATTAGAAATATCTTTTATCATAGCTAAATCAAATTTGCAATGTTCTTTTTGCGGAATTAATTCAGGGCATTTTTTTATAGTGTAGATTGTTAGACCTAAGGCACAAAAACCTTGAGCTATTACTGTACCGAGTGCAGAGCCTGCCACACCCATTTGAAAATTAACGACTAAAATAATGGAAAGAATAATATTAAAAAGGGCAGAACTTGCTAAAAAGATAAGTGGTGTTTTTGAATTGCCGATAGCACGAAGTAGACAAGTGAAATAATTATAAACAAAAGAAAAACTAAATCCGATGAAAATAATATAAAGATATGTATAAGTTAAATCGAAAATTTCGCTAGGGACTTGCATAAAATAAATGATTTCATCAATGTAGATAAAAATAAAAATATTTATTATTATTGTAAGTATTAATATTAAGATGAAAGAGATAAAAATACTAGATTTTAATTTGAAATAATCTTTTTCACCATAAAATATCGAAAATAAAGCTCCGCTACCCATACAAAGACCTAATAATACTGAGGTTAAAAAAATGATTAAGGCATAGCTTGCACCGACAGCAGCTAAGGCATCTGTGCCAATAAAATGACCAACAATTAAAGTATCGGAGATATTATATAACTGTTGCATAAGATTGCCTAAAATCATAGGCAGTGAAAATTTTAACATAGTCATCGAAACAGACCCTGTTGTTAAATCATATTTCATAATAAAAGCACCTCGCTTAGACTATAAAGAAAATATATTGCATAAGTTAGAAAATATTTATATAATAAATATAACTAATTAATTGATTAATTTATACTAATACTTAGAATAATGAAAAAATAATTCAAAAGAAAAGAGGAAAACTAATGGAGGCTTTAGTTACGATTATTAATAAATCAGGAGTTCATGCACGACCAGCAGCAATGCTTGCTCAAATGGGACGCAGATATACGTCTAAAATCACATATACAGCAAAAGGTATTACTGCTGATGGAAAAAATATTATTCCTATAATCAATTTAGGATTATCTTGTGGTACACAAGTGCTTATAACTGCTGAAGGTGATGATGAACAAGAAGCTATTAAAGCTTTGAGTGAACTTGTAAATAATCGTTTTGGTGAGCATCAATAATAATATTTATAACACAAATATATTAAGAAGTTAAGAGTTGTCTTCGCTCTGAAATTATGCTAATATATCTTATACAATTTAATGTTTTGTAAAAGACAATGAAAAAGAGAGTATAGATATAATTGAGTTGTGCAGAGAGAAAATTTATAGCTGAAAAATTTTCCAACCCAGTATCTAGAAAGTAGCTTTGGAGTCCTCATACCGAAATAATATTAAGTATGAGCGCAGATACAGCGTTATGTAATGAAGTTTTATCTGAATTTTATGTAGTTAATTTATAAATTTAGATAAGAAAAATTAGGTGGTACCGCGAAGATATCTCTTTCGTCCTTTTATGAGGAATGAAAGAGATTTTTTTGTGTAATTTTTGCCTGATTTAATTGAATAACTTTAGTTTTTGTGTGAAAAATAGGAGGTATTTTTTTGATGGAAGAAACAAATATTCCAAAGGTTTATGACCCGCAATCTTTTGAAAAAAAATGGTATCAATATTGGGAAGAAAATAAATTATTCCATGCAGAAGTAGATGAAACTAAAAAACCATTTAGCATTGTAATGCCACCACCAAATGTAACAGGTCAGCTTCATATGGGACATGCTATGGATAATACTTTGCAAGATATTTTAATTCGTTTTAGAAGAATGCAAGGATACAACACTTTATGGATGCCTGGTACTGACCATGCAGGTATAGCAACTCAAGCCAAAGTAGACGCACAGCTTCGTGAACAAGGTGTATCTCGTTATGATATTGGTAGAGAAAAATTCTTAGAACATGCTTGGGCATGGAAAGAAAAATATGGTAATCGCATAAAATATCAAATTCGTACACTTGGTTCTTCTTGTGATTGGGATAGAGAACGTTTCACTATGGACGAAGGTTGTTCTCATGCCGTTCGTGAAGTATTTGTACAATTATATAAAAAAGGTTTAATTTATCAAGGCAAACGCATAACTAACTGGTGTCCACACTGCAATACAGCACTTAGCGATATTGAAGTAGAACATCAAAATGAACAAGGTCATTTATATCATTTAAAATATCAAGTTGAAGGCGAAGATAGATTTGTAGAAATCGCTACAACTCGTCCAGAAACTATGTTTGGTGATACTGGTGTAGCTGTTCATCCTGATGATGAACGCTATAACGATTTAGTAGGTAAAACTTTGATTTTACCAATCGTTGGTCGTCGTATACCACTTTTTGCTGATAGTTATGTAGACCCACAATTTGGTACTGGTGCAGTAAAAGTAACACCAGCTCATGACCCTAATGACTTTGATATGGGTGCTCGCCATAATTTAGAACAGATTGTAGTAATTAACAATGATGGTACAATGGCAGAAAATACTGGTAAATATGCTGGTCTTGATCGTTATGAATGCCGTAAACAATTAATCGAAGATTTAAAACAACAAGGTTATTTAATCAGCATTGAAGACCATGAACATGCAGTAGGTCATTGCTCTCGTTGCTCTACAACTGTAGAACCACTTGTATCTAAACAGTGGTTTGTAAAAATGGAATCTTTAGCAAAACCTGCAGCTGAAGCTGTAAAATCTGGCAAAATTAAATTTGTTCCAGAAAGATTTTCTAAAATCTATTGCAATTGGTTAGATAATATACGCGATTGGTGTATTTCTCGTCAGCTCTGGTGGGGTCATCGTATTCCAGCATGGTATTGTGATGATTGTGGTGCAACTATCGTAGAAAATGAAGATGTAACAGTTTGTCCTCATTGCGGTAGCAAACATGTTCATCAAGATGAAGATGTACTTGATACATGGTTTAGCTCTGGTCTTTGGCCATTTGAAACTATGGGTTGGCCAGAACAAACAGCAGAATTAAAACAATTCTATCCAACAAGTGTACTTGTTACAGGATATGACATTATCTTCTTCTGGGTAGCTCGTATGGTAATGATGGGCTTAGAGTTCGGTAAAGATATTCCATTTAAACATGTATTTATTCATGGTCTTGTACGTGATAGCCAAGGTCGTAAAATGAGTAAATCTTTAGGTAATGGTATTGACCCTGTTGAAGTAATTGAAAAATATGGTGCAGATACACTTCGCTTTATGCTCATCACAGGTAATACACCTGGTAATGATATGCGTTTTTATTGGGAACGTGTAGAATCTGCTCGTAATTTCGCTAATAAATTATGGAATGCTTCTCGTTTCATGCTCATGAATCTCGAAGGTTTTGACAAAACTTTTGTTCCAGAAGCTAGCGACTATACTTTAGCAGATAAATGGATTTTAAGCCGTTATGCTAAAACTGCTATCAGCATTACTGAAAACCTAGAAAAATTTGAATTAGGTGAAGCTGGTCGTTCTTTATATGACTTCATTTGGAATGAATTCTGTGATTGGTATATTGAACTTAGCAAAGCTCGTCTTTACGATAAAGAAAATGTTCGTCCACGTAAAGTGGCTCAATATGTTTTAGGCTATGTACTTGAACATACACTTCGCTTATTACATCCATTTATGCCATTTATTACAGAAGAAATTTGGCAACACATTCCACATGAAGGTAAGAGCATCATGGTAGCTGATTGGCCAACAGGTGAAGAAGCAAAACTTGATGATGCAAGCGAAGTAGAAATGACTACTATCATGGAAACAATCAAAGCTATCCGTAATATGAGAGCTGAAGTAAATGCAGCACCAAGCAAAAAAACAGAAGTAATTCTTCATTTAAGTGATGAAAGCTTAACTGATGTATTTGCTAAAAACAGTGGATATTTAGAAACATTAGCTTCTGCTAAAAATGTAACTATTTTAGCAAAAGATGATGCAAAACCAGAAAATGCAATGACAGCAGTAGTAAATGGTGTAGAAATTTATTTACCTTTAGCAGGCTTAATTGATGTAGAAAAAGAAACTGCTCGTTTAAATAAAGAATTAGCTACATTAGATAAAGAAGTATCACGTCTTGATAAAAAACTTTCTAACGCAGGCTTTATTGCCAAAGCACCTGCTGATATTGTAGAGAAAGAAAAAGAAAAATTAAAAGGTTATGAAGAAAAACGTGAAGCAGTAAAACAACGTTTGGCATATTTAGCAACTCTTTAATTTTAGATTTTTTTATGAAAGGCGTAATAAAATGAATTATCTAGAATCGCTAGAATATCTAGATGAGCTTAGTACCTTTGGTACTAAGCTTGGTCTAGGTCGCATTAAACAATTGGTAACTTATTTAGACAATCCACAAACAAGATATAAAACTATACACATAACAGGAACTAATGGAAAAGGTTCAACAAGTTCTATGTTATCTAGTATTTTAACAACATCTAATATTAAAACAGGTCTGTATATTTCACCTCACTTAGTATCATATACAGAACGTATTCAAATAGACGGAAATCCTATAAGCGAAGAAGATTTTGCTGATTGTATTAGTGCTGTTAAAACTTTTGTGGATAAAATGGTTGAAGATGGCGAAGAGTCACCTACACAGTTTGAAGTTATTACAGCAGCGGCATTTTTGTATTTTGCGATTAATAAAGTAGAATATGCTGTCATCGAAGTAGGATTGGGCGGATTATTAGATTCTACTAATGTGGTAAAACCAGAAGTTAGCGTCATCACAAATGTGGCATTTGAACATGCTCATCTATGTGGAGGAACTTTAGAAGGTATAGCAGAGCATAAAGCTGGTATTATAAAAGATGGTGTACCTGTGGTTACAGCAGCAAAAGATATACCATTAGATATAATCAATCAAACAGCTGAAGAAAAAAATGCTGATATTTTCATAGCAAATAATGATTTTTCAGCTATGTTTGTAAATTTTGATGGGCAGTATCAAGAATTAAAATTTAGTTCTGAATTATTAGGAGTTAATTTCAATTATAAATTGAAATTATTAGGCGACCATCAAATAGAAAATAGTTCTTTAGCTATTATGACAGCTAGTATCTTGGGTAATAATGATGAACGTATTACTAGAGAAAATATCATTGATGGTTTAGCATTAGCAAAATGGCCAGCACGTTTTGAAGTATTTAATTTTGATGGACAGATTTGCATAGTAGATGGCGCTCATAATCCAGCAGGTATGATGATACTTCGTCAAAATTTAGATAAATATTATCCAAATGAAAAAAGAGTTATTCTTTTAGGTATATTAAAAGATAAAGACATAGATACTATGCTTATTGATTTATTGCGTGATGATGATGAAATCGTTATAACTACTCCAAATTCAGAAAGAAAAGCTTCTCCTGAATATATTGCAAGTAAGATATCAAATCATCGTGTAGAGACTTTTAATAATATGCAAGAAGCTTTAACTTTAGCTCGTCAGTGGGCAGGTAAAGATAAAGTTTTATGTATAACAGGTTCTTTATATTTGACAGGTGAACTGAGAAATATTTTAGTCAATGAAGCATGATTTTAGTAAAGGTATTTTTAGCTTTTAGAGTAGTAGGTGTATAGGTGGATATATTTAAAAAAAATAGATTGAATAATGATTGTAAACGATTGATGTTTTACATTGTTATAGCTATGGCAACAATGTTACCTTTTTCCTATGTTGTATCAAGTCTATTGTTAGTAGCTGGCTGGGGTGTTTTTGCCTATAAATCATTTAAGGGATTTTTTGAATGGAAACGTACAATACTTGATTTTCCCATTATGATTTTTGTGATTATATCTTTTTTATCCGTTTTAGTATCACCAGATTCAGCATTTAGTTTTTACAATTGCTATAATTTAGTTGGTCGATATGTACTTACATATTACTTAGTTGTGCAAAGTATAGATTTAAAAAATATAGGACAATTAAAAGTATTTTTAAGCTGTATAAGCTTATCTTTATTTATTGTTGTAATATATGGTTTTATGCAAGTATTTTTAGGTATAGGACTAACTTCTGAGCAAATAGTATGGACTGATGGAGCAATGTTTCCTGGATTAAAAACGAGAGTATTTTCCACATGGCAAAATCCTAATTTATTAGGTGGCTACTTTGACTTGATGTTAGGCTTGATGGCTGGAATGTTTTTATTGATAAAACATAAAATCGTTCGCATTGTAATCGCAGTTTTATTCTGTTTAACAGCCTTTTGTTTGACATTGACATATGCTAGAGGGGCTTGTCTAAGTATTGCCTTAGTAATCTTTGTCTACAGTATTTTATATAATCGAAAAGTATTATTAGCATTGATAGGATTAGCTGTCATCTTATTGCTTTCAGATGCAACTTTAGTGGATAGAATGACATCTATTTTTACGAAAATGGATACATCTTCAGAAATGCGTCTTGCTTTTTGGGAAAGTACTATAGCGATGATTTTAGACCACCCATTATTGGGTATAGGTTGGGGTTCATATTTTATGGTTTATCCTAATTATGATTATTATATGCAGGGGAATTTTATAAAAATTGTACATGCACATAATATGTATTTGAATTTTATGGCTGAAATTGGTTTATTTGGTTTTGCAAGTTATATGGTTTGTTTCTTTGGTGTAATTTACAAAGCCTTTAAAGCACAGGTTATGAAATTAGATATATTGGTTAAAGCTATGTTTTTAGGCATAGGCTTAGGTTTATCTGCATTGGCATTAAATGGTTTTACAGATTATGTAATGTTTAATACAGAATTATCTATGCTTGTATGGCTATTTTCAGGAATTGTAGTTTCTGGATATAAAAATTAAATTAATAATATTATTTAAACTCAAGCCTTAAAGGAGTGAATGCAGTGAAAGAACAAACTATTTCTAAAGCAACTATTGATAGATTACCACTATATTATAGAACTTTGAGATTGGCTCAAGATGATGGCATGGATATCATCTCATCAGATGAATTAGGCCGTCGATTAGAATTAACACCGGAGCAAATTAGAAAAGATTTAGCTTTATTTGGTCAGTTTGGTAAAAAGGGAGTTGGCTATTATGTCAATGAACTTAAATTTAATGTAGGCAAGATTTTAGGGCTTGATAATCATTGGAATATTGCAATCGTAGGGATTGGTCATTTAGGTGTGGCTTTGGCTAATTATCAAAATTTTATTGCTTTAGGTTTTAATCTAGTAGCATTATTTGATAATGACCCCAATATTATTGGAAAGACAGTAAATCATGTAAAAGTAAAAAGCATTGATGAATTGCAAAGTTGTGCTAAAAATCTGAAGATAGATATTGGGGTTATTGCAGTACCTGCTCAATTTGCACAACAGGTTGCTGATAAATTAGTTAAAGCAAATATAAAAGGAATATGGAACTTTGCTCCTGTAAAAATGAGAGTCCCTGAAGATGTGAAAATTGTTAATGAAGATTTATCTGTGGGACTTAGTAGATTGTCGTATTATATTACAGGAAAATAGCTTTCTTTTCCTATAGTAAAACTTGACGCTTTTCCCTAGTAGTGGTATGCTTTTGTTAGTGATATGCGTTATTATTTATTAAAAGATGGAGTGTTGATTTTTTATAATTTTTATTTATTTTTTATTGAAAAATTATAAATAAAAAAATTTATTTCATAAATGATACAATAATCTTTGATTATCGTATTAGACAATGATATAATGGAACACGACATAATAATGCAACAATATATTTTGGTAAGGAGGAGAATTTTTAATGATTGACATTTTAGATCGTGTGCGTAATAAAGCTTTGCATGCGAAAATTGTCAGTGCACAAGAAGCTGCTGAGTTAATTAAACCAGGCATGAATGTGGGAACTAGTGGATTTACACCATCTGGTTATCCTAAAGCTGTGCCTTTGGCTCTTGCTGAACGCATGAAAGAACACCCATTTAAAATTAATTTATATACAGGTGCTTCTGTAGGACCAGAACTTGATGGTGCACTTTGTGAAGTTAATGGTATCGATAAACGTATGCCATATCAAACTAACAAATTATTAAGAAATTTAATAAACTCTGGTGAAATCTCTTATAGCGATTTACATCTTAGTGAATCCGCTCAGTTATTACGTTATGGTTTCTATGGTAAACTAGATGTTGCTATCGTAGAAGCTTGTGCTATTACAGAAGAAGGTAACATTATCCCAACAACATCTATGGGTAATACAGCTTCTTTCGTTCAACAAGCAGATATGGTTATAGTAGAAGTTAATACTAGCCAACCATTAGAACTCGAAGGTATGCATGACGTTTATGTGCCTCTTGATCCACCACATCGTCTTCCAATTCCTATTGTTAAGGCTAACGACCGTATTGGTACACCTTACATACCTTGCACTCCAGATAAAATTAAATGCATTGTTCCTTGTGATATTACAGATAAAACTCGTCCATTTGGCGAAATTAGTGAAGCTGATCACAAAATGTCTGAATATATCATTGAACTTCTTCAAGATGAAGTTAAAAAAGGTCATATGCCTAAAAATCTCTTACCATTACAATCTGGTGTAGGTAATGTAGCAAATGCAGTAATCAGCGGTTTCGTTGATTCTGATTTAAAAGACTTATCTGTATATACAGAAGTTATCCAAGATGGTATGTTTGACTTAATTGATGCTGGTAAATTAAACTTTGCATCTGGTACAGCATTATCTCCATCTCCAGACGGATTAAAACGTTTCTATGAAAATATCAAAGAATATAGAAAACATCTTTTACTTCGTCCACAGGAAATTTCCAATAGCCCAGAAGTTGTAAGAAGAATTGGTGTTATTGCTATGAATACTGCTATTGAATGCGATATTTATGGTAATGTAAACTCCACTCATATCATGGGTACAAAAATGATGAATGGTATTGGTGGTTCTGGTGACTTCGCTAGAAACGCTTACCTTACTTGCTTCTTTACAGCATCTACTGCTAAAAACGGTCTTATCTCTTCTATCGTTCCTATGTGCTCTCATGTTGACCATACAGAACATGATGTAGATATCATCGTTACAGAACAAGGTTTAGCTGACTTAAGAGGTCTTGCTCCACGCGAAAGAGCTCGTGAAGTTATTAATAAATGTGCTCATCCAGATTATAAACCTATGTTAATGGATTATTTGGAAAGAGCAGAAGCTGCAACAAAACATGCACAAACTCCACATATTATTAAAGAAGCTTTGTCCTGGCATGAAAAATTCATGGAAACAGGTTCAATGAAATAATAACCTTTTTAGGGAGGAATTTAAAATTATGAGCAATGAAAAAGAAAAAATCCAAGCTGGCTTAGCTGAATATAACGCTAGTGTAGAAAAAACAGTTGCAAGATTCCCAGAACGTGGACATCTTCCAGAACAACGTTTATATACTCCACTTGACATTGAAGGTACTGACTACACAGAAGAAATTGGTTTCCCTGGTATGTATCCTTATACTCGTGGTGTTCAGCCTACTATGTATCGTGGTCGTTTCTGGACAATGCGTATGTATGCAGGTTTCTCCACTGCTGAAGAATCCAACAAACGTTATCGTTATTTAATTGAATCCGGTGCTACAGGTCTTTCTTGTGCATTTGACCTTCCAACTCAGATTGGTTATGACTCTACTGATGACATCTCCGAAGGTGAAGTTGGTAAAGTTGGTGTTGCTATCGACTCCTTAGCAGATATGGAAATCCTCTTCGATCAGATCGATCTTGGTAAAGTTTCCACTTCTATGACTATCAATGCTCCTGCATCCGTACTTTTAGCTATGTACATTGCAGTTGCTGAAAAACAGGGTGTACCTGCTGATCAATTAAAAGGTACAATCCAGAACGATATTCTTAAAGAATATGCTGCTCGTGGAACATATATCTTCCCACCACGTCCATCTATGCGTCTTATCACTAACATCTTTGAATATTGCTCTAAATATGTACCAAAATGGAACACAATCTCCATTTCCGGTTACCATATTCGTGAAGCTGGTTCTACTGCTTCTCAGGAAATCGCATTTACTATTGCTGATGGTATCGCTTACGTTGAAGCAGCTATCAAAGCTGGTCTTGACGTTGATGCTTTCGCAGGTCGTCTCTCCTTCTTCTGGAATGCTCATAACAACGTACTTGAAGAAGTTGCAAAATTCCGTGCTTCCCGTCGTATCTGGGCTAAAGTTATGAAAGAAAGATTTGGCGCTAAAAAAGCTAAATCCATGATGCTTCGTGTTCATACACAAACAGCTGGTTCCATGCTTACAGCTCAACAGCCTAACAACAACATTATCCGTGTTGCTTTACAGACTGCAGCTGCTGTTATGGGTGGTACTCAGTCCCTTCATACAAACTCCCGTGATGAAGCACTTGCTCTTCCTACAGAAGAATCCGTAATGATCGCTTTACGTACTCAACAGATTGTTGCATATGAAAGTGGTTTAGCTGATGTTGTAGATCCACTTGCTGGTTCTTACTATGTTGAAGCTATGACTAACAGAATTGAAAAAGAAGCTTGGGATTACATCAAAAAAATCGACGAAATTGGCGGCGCAGTATCTGCAATTGAAAAAGGCTATATCCAGAAAGAAATTCAGGATAGTGCTTACAAATGGCAAATGGATGTTGAATCCGGTGCTAGAACAATTGTCGGCGTAAACAAATTCCAGATCGAAGAAAAACCAGTTGAAGGTCTTCTCAAAGTTGACGCTTCCGTTGGTGAAAAACAGAAAGCTAAAGTTGAAGCTATGAAAGCTAAACGTGACAACGCTGCTGTAGAAGCTGCTCTTGCTGACTTAGAAGCTGCTTGTAAAGATGAAAACGAAAATCTTATGCCTCATATCCTCGCTGCCGTTAAAACTTATGCAACTCTCGGAGAAATCTGTGGCGTAATGCGTAAAGTATTCGGCGAATATGAAGCACATGTAAATCTTTAATAAGTGAAGATATTTGGAGGTAAATATAATGATTAGAGTATTAGTAGCAAAACCAGGTTTAGATGGTCATGACCGCGGAGCAAAAGTTGTAGCACGTGCTCTTCGCGATGCAGGCTTTGAAGTAATTTATACAGGTCTTCGTCAGACTCCTGAACAGATTGCAGAAGCAGCTTTACAGGAAGACGTTAATGTAGTTGCTATGAGTATCCTTTCTGGTGCTCATCCACATCTTTTCCCTAAAGTTGTAAAACTTGTTAGAGAAAAAGGCATGAACGATGTATTAATCATCGGCGGTGGCGTTATTCCAGAAGGCGATATCCCAGCTCTTAAAGAAGCAGGTATTGCAGAAGTATTTACTCCTGGTACACCAACAACTGACGTTATTGAATTCATCAAAGCTCACGTAAAAGAAGCTTAATTTTTAACAGTTAACGTTATTAATTAAATAATATAAAGAAAATCATCTTGTCTTTCTTAGTCTCTATAAGGAGACAAGATGATTTTTAATATAAATGTATTTGTGGCTTCTGTGCATAAGGGACAGGAGCTGACATCAAAGGTGGTGCTTATATGGATATAGCTCAAGAATTGTTAAATGGAAATCGTTTAGCATTAACTCGTGCAATCACAGCAATTGAAAATGAAACAGCTGCTGCAGTAGAAATCATGAAAAAACTGTATCCACATACTGGGCATGCCTTTGTCCTTGGTATTACTGGCCCACCAGGTGCAGGTAAATCCACTCTTACCGATAGACTCGCAAGAGCTTATCGCAATCAGGGAAAAACAGTTGGTATTATAGCTATTGACCCAACTAGTCCATTCACAGGCGGAGCTATCTTAGGTGACCGTATAAGAATGAACAGCTTAACCCTCGATGAAGGTGTCTTTATCCGTAGTATGGGGACAAGAGGTAGCTTAGGCGGCTTATCTCATAAAACAGCTGATGCAATAAAAGCTATGGATGCTTTTGGCAAAGATGTAATTATTGTAGAAACTGTAGGGGTAGGACAATCTGAGGTTGATATCGTTAAAGCGGCTGATACTACTATGGTTGTAATGGTACCAGGCCTTGGTGATGATATCCAAGCTATAAAAGCAGGAATATTGGAAATTGGTGATATCTTCACTATCAATAAAGCAGATCTTGATGGTGCAGATAAATTATATACAGAGCTTAATATGATGCTAGACCTTGATGGAGAAACACCAGATTGGCGTCCTCCAGTTAAAAAAGTCATGGCTAGTAGAGGCGAAGGTATTAATGAATTAGTAGATACAATTACTGAACATCAAAATTATTTAGTAGAAAGTGGAACATTAGCTATTAGACGTCATAAACGTGCTAAAAATGAGTTATTGGACCGCTTGAGTGCATCTATTGGTTCTTATATAACAAAACATATTGTAGAAACTGGCGAATTAGATGCTTATGTAAAAGATATTGAAACTCGTCAGAATGACCCATATACAGTAGTTAATACTATTATGGATAATATGTTAAAAAAATAATTTAGATATAATATTTATATCAGGAGGGTTTTATCAATGAAAATCAACAGAGTTGACCATATCGGTATTGCTGTACCAAATCTTCAAGAAGCAAAAAAATTCTATGAAGAAGTTTTAGGTATTAAAATCACTAAAGAAGATGAAGTTATCGAAGATCAGAAAGTAAAAGTAAGCTTCGTTCCATGCGGTGAAGTTGAACTCGAACTTTTAGAATCCACAACTGAAGATGGCCCAATTGCAAAATATCTTGCAAAAAATGGTGGCCGTTCTGGTATTCAGCACGTTGCATTAAATGTTGATAACATTGAAGAAGCTATCGCTGAAATGAAAGAAAAAGGCGTTCGTATGATTGATGAACAACCTCGTTACGGCGCTGGCAATTCCAGCATTGCATTCGTTCATCCAAAAGCTAGCGGTATCTTAGTTGAACTTGCTCAGCGTTTAGATGAAACAAAATAATCTATATTAAATTTTTTAATAGATATAGATTTTATTAAGGAGGTATAACTTTGGCTACAGTTCAAGAACGAATTGACCTCATGAATGCCAAAAAGGAACATATTTTACAAGCAGGCGGTCCTAAACGTGTTGCAAAACAACATGCTAAAGGCAAAATGACTGCTCGTGAACGTATTGAAAAACTTTTTGATGAAGGTACATTTGTAGAATTAGATCAGTTTGTAAAACATCGTTGCACTAACTTTGGTCAGGAAAAGAAAGATTTACCTGCTGAAGGTGTAATTACAGGTTATGGTACAGTTGATGGACGTTTAGTATATGCTTACGCTCAAGACTTCACTGTTGAAGGTGGTTCTCTTGGTGAAATGCATGCTAAAAAAATCTGGAAAGTACAAGAAATGTCCTTGAAAATGGGTGCTCCATGCGTTGGTATCAATGACTCTGGTGGGGCTCGTATTCAAGAAGCTGTTGACGCTCTTTCTGGTTACGGCGGAATTTTCCAGAGAAATACAGACGCTTCCGGTGTTGTTCCACAGATTTCTGTAATCATGGGACCATGCGCAGGTGGTGCAGTATATTCTCCAGCTCTTACTGACTTTATCTACATGGTAAAAAATACTAGCCAGATGTTTATCACTGGTCCTGCTGTTATCAAATCTGTTACTGCTGAAGAAGTAACAGCTGAACAGCTCGGTGGTGCTATGACTCATAACACTACTTCTGGTGTTGCTCATTTTGCTGCTGAAAATGAAGATGATTGTATCGAACAAATTCGTTACTTATTAAGCTTCTTACCAAGCAACAACATGGATGATGCTCCAGAAAGACCTACAAATGATGATCCATCCCGTATGGATGAAGAATTAAACACTGTAATTCCAGATAACGCTAACATGCCTTATGACATGAAAGATGTTATTCGTTCCTTAGTAGATGATGGTGAATTCTATGAAGTTCATCAGCATTATGCTACAAACATTATTACATGTTTTGCTCATTTTGATGGACGTTCCGTTGGTATCATTGCAAACCAACCAGCTGTAATGGCAGGTTGCCTTGATATTAATGCTTCTGATAAATCAGCACGTTTCATTCGTTTCTGTGACGCATTTAATATTCCTATCGTTAACCTCGTTGACGTTCCTGGCTTCTTACCAGGTACAGATCAGGAATATGGCGGTATCATTCGTCATGGTGCAAAAATGCTTTATGCTTATTGCGAAGCAACAGTACCAAAAATTACACTTATCACTCGTAAAGCATATGGTGGTTCTTACCTTGCTATGTGCTCTCGTGAACTCGGTGCTGACCAAGTTATGGCTTGGCCTACAGCAGAAATTGCTGTTATGGGTCCTGCTGGTGCAGCAAACATCATCTTCAGAAAAGACCCTGATGTTGCAGCAAAAACAGCTGAATATGTAGCTGAATTCGCTACACCATACAAAGCTGCTGAACGTGGTTACATTGATATGGTAATTGAACCTAAAGAATCCCGCCCTCGTATTATCACTGCATTGAACATGCTTGCAAGCAAACGTGAAGCACGTCCTGCGAAAAAACATGGTAATGTTCCATTATAATAAGAGGAGAGAGTTTTAAGATGGCAAATAATAATGCTCCTATCAGTGAAGAAATAGTAGCTGCTATTACTGCTGCTGTAGAAATGATGGTTGGTCATAAAGTTATGGCTGTTCGTATTAAACGTAGCGATGCATGGGTTATGGCTGGCAGACGCGATGCTGTTTAATAAATCATCAATCAAATAAAAAAGATAATTCTTGGAGGAATACGTCGTGAAAAAATTTAACATCACTGTAAATGGTAACGCTTATGAAGTTGAAATTGAAGAAGTAAAAGCTGCTGCTCCAGTTGCTGCTGCACCAAAAGCTGCTCCAGCTGCTGCACCTGCACCAAAAGCTGCTCCAGCTGCCGCTGCTGCTGCACCTGCTGCTGGTGACAACAATGTTACTGCTCCAATGCCTGGTAAAATTGTAAAATTAGTAGCTTCCGTAGGTCAAGCTGTTAATGCTGGCGATGTTCTTTTAATTCTTGAAGCTATGAAAATGCAGAACGAAATCACAGCTCCAGCTGCTGGTACAGTTAAATCCTTCGCAGTTAACGCTGGCGATAGCGTAAAACCTGGTCAGACTATGGTTGTTATCGGTTAATTTTAATCGATAAATTACAAAGAAAGGGCCCATTAGTTAAGCTAATGGGTTCTTTTTGTATTTGTATATAATCTTTATATTTATAAATGGAGAGATTATTATGGATATTGATAAAGTTTATAATCTGTTTTTTAGTCCAACAGATACAACAAAATTCGTATTACAGTTTTTGAGTGAGCAAATAAGCCCTAATTATAAAAATATAAATTTAACATCAAGAAATACAAATCTAGATGATGTATCTTTAGCTGAAAATGATTTAGTATTTTTAGGTGTTCCTTCATATGCAGGTAGAGTGCCTATTACTTTTAAAGAACGTTTTAGCAAAATTAAAGGTAATAATGCATTAGCTATAATAGTTGTAACCTTTGGAAATAGAGCACAAGAAGATACTTTAATAGAATTATTCGATATGGCTAAAGAGCAAGGCTTTAGAATTTTAGCAGGTTCAGCAGTTGTAACAGAGCATTCAATAATTCATGACTTTGGCAAGGGTAGACCAGATAGAAAAGATAAAGCTGAATTGATAAGTTTTATGCAAAAGGTAAAAAATAAACTTCAAGAAGATGTTTTATTAGTAGATGAAATACCAGGAAATAGACCTTATAAAGAAGTAAAATTAGTACCAATGGCGCCAGATTTTGTAAAAGAAAATTGTGTAGATTGTGGTAAATGTGCAAGTGAATGTCCTACAGGTGCTATTGATAGTAAAACTTATAAATGTAATAGTGAAAAATGTATTTCTTGCTTACGTTGTGTAAAAGTTTGTCCGATAAATTGTCGTTTTGTGGATAATAGAGTATTGGAAAATTTACGTGTTCATTTGACTCCATTATGTAGTGAACGTAAAGACAATCAATTTTATTTATAAAAAAATACTCTAGAGCAATATAAGCTCTAGAGTATTTTTACATTAAAATTGATTAGTGTCAGTGAATACATCGTCCCAGAATGTATAAAGAAAAACTATAACGATTAGAAATAATAAAAATAAATCACCCATGATAAAATCTCCAATATAAAATATATTAAATTTTAATTATTATATTTGAGGATAAAGTAGCGTAAAGGCTTATAAATATTATATAAAATGGCAGCTTTTATTGGTAATAGAAGAACTGATTTTACGATACGCATGATATAAAAAGAAGTAGCAGCATCTTTATACATTAAAGTAAGCCAGATATTGTTGAGAATACAATCAACAAATAAGAAAATAGTTAAATTCATAAGCAATAATTTTTTTAAAGTAATAGTTTTTTTATAAAGAAATTTGCCATAAATAAAACTAGAGGTAATAGCACTTATAGTAAATCCAGGAAAATATAAACCTGGCATAAAAAGATTGCTACCGATAATATCTGCAAGAGCTGACATAATAATAGTTTTTGTCGTGCCAAAACGCATGGCATATAAACAAATCGGAATAAAAGCAAAATCTACGCGAATGAAAGTGGTTTGAATGGCAAAAATATAAGTAAATAAAATTGTTAAAGCCATGAAAATACCACCATAAACGATAGATGATAATGATGAGTTGTTGTACATGAGATTAAACCTCCTTGATATTGCGTTGCCACATAGGAGGAATATTCCTTCATGTAGCAGCGGGATGCGATATTTGTACCGCAAGAAAAACTTTTCGTTCAAATAGCAACTCCCCGTCTATTTGACACTTAACGCACAAATATCTACTCTGCTGAATAGCACTATCAATTATAAAACTATAAAGAAGGCTTGTCTATATAAAAATTTCTAATGAGTATAAGTAGATAAAGATGGTAGTATTTTTAGCTAGATAATAGATACTACGAATAAAATGTGATATTATGTAAACGATATAATATAATTTTTTGGAGCAAAGGAATAGTGATTCATAATGAAAAAATTTATCGTATTTTTGCTTTTAGGCGTGATGTTTGTATTTAATACAGTAGCATATGCACAAGCTGAAAATACAGCGCAAGATAAGATTAGTGGAGCTGATAAGGCAACGGATATACAGGTAAATAATAATGTAAATACTGTAAAACGTTGGATTTTGATAAATATACCAGCACGTTCATTGCGTTTATATGATAATGATAAATGTATAGAGATGTATCCTGTTGGCGTAGGTAAAATAGAAACTAAAACTCCAGTTGGTTTTTATAAAGTTGTAGAAAAAATTGTAAATCCTACTTGGACAGACCCTGCTGATGTAAGCGTAGTTATTCCTTCTGGTGAAGATAATCCACTTGGTTATCGTTGGATTGGCATTGGTGGCAATTATGGTATACATGGAACAAACAGACCAGACTCTGTAGGTCATTATGTTTCTAATGGTTGTGTACGTATGGTTGAAGCCGATGTAGAAAAAGTATTTGATAAAGTTGAAGTTGGTACAGAAGTTCAAATTATGTACAACCGTTTAGTTATTGATAAAACTTTTGATGGTAGAGTAGCTTATTATATTTATCCAGATGGATATGATATGCAAAATTTAACAGTAGATTTTGTAAAACAAGGTCTAAAAGGTTATGGTATAGCTGATTTTATAACTGATGAAGCTGTGGTTAAATCTATAGAATTATCTAATGGTCAACCAAATTATGTAGCAGCACCTGTAAATATTATGTTTAATGATAAAAAGCTTAATTATAAAGCAGTTAATTATAAAAATTTAATTTATGTACCAGTAAAAGCTTTAGCTACTACATTAAATACGCCAATAACTATGGATAATAATTTAGTAAAAACGCAAAAAGGTGAAGCTGATGTAAGTTTTTATAGTAATGTGGCTTATATGCGTTTGACAGATATAGCAAATATTTTTGATTATGATTATAGCTTAAATAAAAATGTTACAGAAATAACTTTAAATAAAATTACTGCTGATAAAAATGTAGTAGATATCCCTGCTAATACCACAAATAAAGAAATTGTTGTACCTAAAAAACAAACAGATGAAAAAATTAATTTAATGGAAAACGATAATAAAAATCTTGAACAAGATAATAATACACAATCCGATAAAAAAGCTGTAACAGATAAGAAAAACAAACAGGAAAAAGCAAATACAGATGTTAAAAAATAATGGAGGTCATTGTGGAACGAAGAGAAGATAATAAGAAAAGATTTATTATTATAGATGGTAGTAGTTTAATGTATAGAGCGTTTTTTGCTTTGCCATTACTTACTTCTTCAAGTGGTATATATACAAATGCTATCATGGGTTTTGCTAATATGTTGGGAAAAATCCTAACAGAATATAAGCCAGATAATATAGTTGTGGCTTTTGATAAAAGTCGTCAAACTTTTCGTACACAAATGTATGCAGAGTATAAGGGACAAAGAGAAAAAACTCCAGATGAATTAAAATCACAGATACCATTACTACGTGAATTTTTGGAAGCTTTGGGTATTGCTTTTATTGAAAAAGATAATTATGAAGCAGATGATATCATCGGTACTTTGGCAACAAAAGCAGCTAGTCAAGATTATGAAGCCTTGATTGTAACAGGTGATAAAGATGCTTTGCAATTAATTCGTCCTAATTTAAAAGTTATGCTCACTAAACGTGGTATCATGGATATGCAGATTTTTGATGAAGAAGCATTTAAAGAAAAATATGCAGGTCTTGAACCGATAAAATTAATTGATATAAAAGCTTTGATGGGTGATAGCTCAGATAATATTCCAGGTGTGCCAGGAATTGGCGAAAAAACAGCTTTGAAATTATTATCACAATATCAGGATTTAGAAAATCTCTTGAATAATATCGATAATGTTTCAGGTAAAAAATTAAAAGAAAAATTACAGGAAAATCAAGAATTAGCGAGATTATCTTATAAATTGGCTACTATATGCTGTGAAGTAGATGTGGATTTTAAACTACAAGAGTTTGAATTGACTCCTAATTTACAGAAATTAAATGATTTTTGTCAAAAATATGAGTTGAAAACAGTTTTGACTCGCATGAAAAAGGTTTTAGCTGATAAATTAGAAGTTGTAAGTCAAAATGATGATACTGAATTGGCTTTGAATTTTGAAGCTACTATGCCAGTTTATGAGGAATTTACGCAAGATAAAATTGATGCTTTAATATCAAAGATAAAAGCTGAAAAATCTGTTTCCTTTATGGTTTTATTTGAAGGAAAAGTGCCGAATATATCCATTGATATGATGGCTATTTGTTGTAAAGATAGTCTCGGTATCATAAGAGCAAAAGAAGATATAGATAAACTCAGTGAAGTATTGCAAGATGAAACAATCACTAAATTTGTTTATGATGTAAAAATGCTTTACCATTTGAATTTTGATTTAAAAGGTAAGATTTATGATACTTTGCTTATGGCATATCTTTTAGAACCTGCTAAACGAAGCTATGAAATGAATGTATTGTGGCAAATGGCAGATATTGAAGAAGAAATTCCATGGGAAAATCTCAATGAAGAAGAAAAATTAATTTGCGGTGCAAGACATTTAGCTGATTTGAGTAATGTTTTGGCGGATAAATTATCTGATGAAAAAATGGTAAATCTTTATGAACAGATAGAATTACCACTTGCTAAAATGCTTTGTGATATGGAAACTGTAGGTATTTATATTAATGAGCAAAAACTCGATGATATGAATGAACAGATGTATAAACAAATCACAGCTTTAGAGCAAGATATTTATGAATTGGCTGGAGAAATATTTAATATTAATTCACCAAAACAATTAGGCGATATTTTATTCAATAAATTGGGCTTGCCAGCTTTGAAAAAGACAAAGACAGGATATTCTACAAATGCAGAAGTGCTAGAAAATTTAATATATGCTCACCCTATTATCGCTAAGATTTTAGATTATCGTATGTTAAATAAATTAAAAACTACGTATTTAGATGGTTTGAAAGCATTAATCAATCCACAGACTAAGAGAATTCATACAAGTTTCAATCAGACTGTAACAGAAACAGGAAGACTCAGCAGTTCTGAGCCGAATTTACAAAATATTCCTGTACGCACAGCGGAAGGTAAAAAAATTCGCAGTCTATTTGAGCCTGGCGAAGGTTATGATTATATCTTATCTGCTGACTATTCTCAGATTGAGCTTAGAATAATGGCTCATATGTCAGAGGATAAACATTTTATAGATGCTTTTTGTCATAATCAAGATATTCATACAGCGACAGCAGCTCAAGTATTTAAAGTGCCTATAGATGAAGTTACTTCAGAACTTAGAGGTAAGGCAAAAGCTGTAAATTTCGGTATTATCTATGGTATAAGTGCTTTTGGTTTGGCAAAAAATCTGCATATTTCGCCAAAAGAAGCTGGGGAATATATAGATAATTACTTACAAGAATGTAGTGGCGTGAAGAATTTCATGCATGAAATTGTAGAAAAAGCACATCAAGATGGCTTTGTTACGACTTTATTTGGTCGTCGTCGCTATTTGCCAGCGATTAAGAGCAGTAATTTTAATCAGCGTGCTTTAGCTGAACGCATGGCTATGAATACACCAATTCAGGGAACGGCAGCTGACATCATAAAAATTGCGATGAATAGAGCTAGCGAAGCGATAAAAGAAGCTAAATTGAAAAGTAGAATTTTATTGCAGGTACACGATGAATTAGTGTTAGAAGTTGTAAAAGAAGAAATAGAAAAAATATCAGAAATTTTGACAACAGCTATGCAAAATACAGCTAGTTTAAAAGTGCCACTTATCATTGATATTAATTATGGTAAAAATTGGGCAGAAGCAAAATAAAAAGTAAATTAATTATAAAAAGGTGGTGGTTTTGTGCCTGAAATGCCAGAAGTAGAAAATATTGTCGTAGGGATTAAAGATTTTATCGAAAATAAAAAAATCGTAGATGTAGAAATCATAAAAGGCGATGTAATAAAATCTCCTAGTAGTGATGAATACAAAGAGCTTTTGCAAAATAGAATTATCAAATCTTTAAAACGCAGAGGAAAATATATCATCATGTCCTTAGATGATGGCAGATTAAATATCATTCATTTGCGAATGACAGGAAAGCTATTATATAAACAGGAAAATGAGGATATAGATAAATATAGTTGTGTAATATATCATTTAGAAGATAAAACTAAATTGATATATGCAGATATCCGCAGATTAGGAACTTTGGATTTAATAACTACAGATGAAATTTCTCGCTTAAAAGGGCTATATACTTTAGGTGCAGAACCATTATCTTCAGAATTTACTATAGGGTATTTAAAGGATTGTTTAAATAAGAGTAAAACAAAAATAAAACCATTTTTATTAAATCAAAAAAATGTGGCAGGTTTGGGCAATATATATGTAGATGAGGCATTAGCCATCAGTAAAATTCATCCAGAACGTAAAGCAAATTCTTTAAATGATGAAGAAATAGAAAGACTTCATCAAGCTATTAATTTGGTTATAAATGAAGGCATAAGAGATGGCGGTACAAGTTTTCGCGATTATCGCAATGGTTTAGGTGAAAAAGGAAGTCATCAAGATAAATTATATGTATATAATCGCAAAGGCAAAGAATGTAGATTTTGCCATACTTTAATAACTAAAATCGTATTAAATGGTAGAGGTACTTATTTTTGCCCTAATTGTCAAAAATTAAATGATGATAAATAAATTTTAAATAAAAGCTAGAAAGGAGGATTTTTATGAAGATTATAGGTCTTACTGGTGGTATAGCTTGTGGAAAAAGTACAGTTAGTGCTTATTTAAAACAAAAAGGAGCTTTTATCATTGATGGTGATGCTATAGCTCGACAACTATCTGAGCCTAAAAAATCAATTTGGCAAGCGTATGTAAATCATTTCGGTGATAAAGTTTTAAATGCAGATAATAGTTTAAATCGTAGACTCATTGGGCAGATTGTATTTACTGATGAAAAAGAAAAAACATGGATGAATACAACAATGCACCCATTGATTAGAGATGAAATTGTAAAACAAATAGATGAGTGTAGACAAAATGGTATAGAAGTAGTAATCTTAGATATACCTCTTTTATATGAAGCTAATTGGGATAAATTTGCAGATGAAGTTTGGGTTGTAAAAATCAGCAGACAGTTGCAAATAGAGCGCATTCAAAATCGTGATGGCTTAACTAAAGAAGAAGCAATAAGTAGAATAGATGCACAGATGTCTTTAGAAGAAAAAGCAAAACGTGCAGATGTGGTAATTGATAGTAGTAATGCTCCAGAAGTTACGTTACAATTAGTAGAAAAAATATGGAATGAGAGATTATTATAAAGGGTTGATAATTCATGTCTAGTTTGATTATTGTGAACCGCACGCTTGTGATTTTAATCATGAGTTAGGCAAACAAAATAGTCAGCGTATATAGAAATATGTACGTAGAGATAGACAAAGAGCTATCCAATACTGTCTGAATTGCTGGAAACTCCTAAAGATATCTGAACTACAACGTAAACATGAAATAAA